>Ga0222647_1000148_pt1 | contig 37670 bp, 30 predicted proteins | sample AntAcemetagen333_FD_179864 | JGI IMG/M metagenome (GOLD analysis project Ga0222647, IMG submission 179864) | Saline water microbial communities from Ace Lake, Antarctica - #333 | ecosystem: Environmental > Aquatic > Non-marine Saline and Alkaline > Saline | place: Antarctica: Ace Lake...
CAATTAAATCAAGAATACTTCCGGTACACCGATGCAAAAGCATCGCCACTCGAATTGACACACAATTAAATCAAGAATACTTCCGGTACACCGATGCAAAAGCATCGCCACTCGAGGGGATAAACTCATCAAAAGGTAATACTGCTTATCATTTAACTGTTGTCCGTCTGAGTAATTCTGAGAACGACGGCAAGGAGTTCATCAGAATTGTATCGAAGACCTTATCTTTGCCTCATGGCATCACCTACCGCTAAAACAACACTAGGACTAGAAATGGCTACAGACCCTAGATGGGTAAACATAGCTGAGACTAGTATAGAATATATACTTACAGACCACGCCTGGTGTGAGCAGAAAGCTGCTACACACGGAATCAGTATTATCAGTAGATTCAGTAAGTATACGGATGTAGTGGATATCATCACTCCCATAGTTGCAGAAGAGTGGGGACACTTCCGCAAGGTGCTTAAAGAGCTCAAGAGACGCGGATATGAGCTCGGTCCACAACGTAAAGATGAGTACGTGAATAAGCTAAATGGATTTGTAAAACGAGGAGACCATATCGAGAAACAATTGGTAGAATATCTACTTGCGTTTGCTATGATAGAAGCCCGAAGCTGCGAGCGATTCCGATTACTCAGCATCCATGTATTAGATCCTGAACTGCAAAAGTTCTATCACGAGTTTATGGTAAGTGAAGCCGGACATTACAGAGCTTTTTTAGCATTGGCTAAGAGGCACTCCACAGAAGACCACGTAACTAAGCGATGGGCAGAGTGGGTAGCTTTTGAAGCGGAGATGGTCACTACCTTAGAGATACGAGGCGACAGAATGCACTAAAATAATTGAATGTTTGTATTTAGGACAATACTCTCTTTTTACGCAGTAAAGAATACCGTGAATTGGCACTTACCACGCTCATAGAAATTCTCGGAGATAGTGCTACCTATCATTACTTAGAAGACTAGTCTCGGGTAAGTGCTGTTTATTTTTCTGTTGTTACTCTCACTACAGTAGGTTTTGGAGATTTTGCTCCACAGACTGATGGTGTTACGATATTCACTATCTCTTATATCATTATAGGAACAGGCATCATACTTATTTTCATCAATACACTGTATGAACACTATAAGAGTCAACGCGAAAAAACTAACCCATAAAAAAAGTCCTCCACGTGAGTGAGAGACTTTAGTATAATGTTTGGAATCCACTACTACTTCTTGAGCAAATGAAACGTACCACTTTCAGACCTATTGCCGTGATCAGATACTATGAATAAAGTATAGAGATAGACTCCTTCTTGTTGGACTATGCCATCTAACTTACCGTCCCAGTAAGGTTCTAAACCGCTCGTTTCATATATCTTTTGACCCCATCTAGTGTAAATACTCATTTGACAGTTTTCAATGTATCTCAAATACGGTTTAAATGTTTGATTCACTCCGTTGATCACAAAGGCATTAGGTACATGTATGACAGGCAAGCACTTGTCTAACACATGTATTGTGTCATTTAAGCTGCAACCATCAGAACTATATGCAGTAAACGGATACACTCCTCCATCGTAAAAAATCCTTGGATTGCTTGCTATCTCGTCGTCCGCCCAGCTATATGCATAATTACTACTTAGCATAATCTCCACTTCTTCCTCTTCTACCTGACAAAATACATACTCAGCTGGAGATGCTTTTTGTGGTAGTGGACTTTCCTGTACCTCAAAACTGCCATCTACTGAGCAAAAACCGTTATCTACTTTAAAACTATACACGCCTGTCCTATTTAGGAACTTGCTATAACTCGTATCTCCATCAGACCAACTTATTTCTGTAAGACTACTGAGAGAAGAATCTAGCACAACTACCTGCACCGAATCTCCAGCACAATAAAAAGTATCCAAAAGTAAAGTAGGTCGTGGCCTCGGTATCACCGTGATATATAGACTATCGCTGCCGCCATCTGTTTCTAAGTAGTACCATTTACTTTCTGTGGCTTGTATCTGTAAAAAGTATCTGTAGATAGCACTACACTCCTCTCTACATCAGCATACCACTCACAGCGTTGTCCATAGAAGCTGCTATACAGTTCTAGCTCTTCACCTGCACATACTGTATCTGGCCCCACTAGTGTAGGGACCTCTACTAGCGATACGTCATCTATAAAGTAGTAGGCAAACTTACCCGCACCATCATAATAGTCCACATCTGTTCTTGAGATCTGGTCATACTTTCTACTATAATCAAAACTACCAATTGTCAGCCACAATTCATCCCCAGTACTTTTGACCACCTTATTCAAACTTGTCCAGTCAATATAACCTATCTCGCTGGATGCTTCCAACCGGTAGTAATCACTTATCTCTGTCTCGAAAAGTGTATTTGTCCCTAAAGTAACCTCTCTGTAGCTCGTGTCTCTTATCTTTGAAAGAATAAACCCGAACTGAATACCTTTATACTTGGATATATCTAATAGATTAAAAAAACTATTAAATCGATACTTATGATATTTTTTTAATGGTTCATCTAATTTCACCTGTAAATACTCTGCAAAGTGAAGATTCCCCGAATCCGATAGAATATGCGTAAAACCAACAAATGCTCGTCCATCATAGGCATTTTGTATACTTGAATCCGTATACGAAAATTCTATTTTTTGAACAGGTACAGACGTTTGACCTTTAGAAAGTTCGCTGAAATAGTCTGGACTACCTGATGTGGGACGAGACCAATCATGAACATACTCACTAAAATTCCGCACCATGGTAACAGGTATCTTTTTAAAATTCTCAAAACTGCCATTCGGCACTAGATTTTGAGCATAGCAGAGACCAATAATTTGAAGAATCAATAATACCGTGGTTATCTCTCTTTTCATGATCTATAAAGAGTAGGAGGAACAGTAATATTCCTCCCACTACATTAAAATTTGACTAATTATTTGCAATTACCTTTTTTCTCTTGGTTTCTCCGTCACAGGTTAGCTCTATGAAATACACCCCGGAACGATAGCTTTTCATATCTATTAGATGTGAAAAGTTTCTTGATATCGCTTTTCCACTAATTTCTTCCAGAACCTTACCTGTAATATTCACTAATCGGATGCTATACTCCATATCCGCTTCCATTTGTAGTCCAACTATGAGTACGTTTCGTGTAGGGTTAGGATACACCGTCATCTGTAATCCATTATCTACCAGCACTGGTTCTGGCCTATCATCTCTTTTCAGTAGTAGAGAACTAGGATTAACCGTTGGCACATCTACTTGATATATCGTAGCACTTGTCGGCAGTGGAATTTCTGCCCTATCTACTTCTGTCAGTTGATACTCATACCGTTCCACAGAGTCTGGCAGTGTAGCTGTATCTTGATGTAGGAATCTTACTCCGACTTGCTCTTCGCTATTTATATCTACATCTATATCATTGATACACACATGCGTACCGCTAGTAGCTAAAAACAGACCAGGTTCTGCTACCACGGCATTTGTTAGGGTAGGAGAGCCGTTAGCCAGCCAAGAAGTCCATAATTCATCAGTCACACCTAAATAAATTTCACCGTACTCCGAGAAGTCCGTTGTAAGGTTGTTATCTAGTAGGTCCAGACATAAATCTATATTCCTTATAGTCACGGTAGGATTATTGACCATCACTGTGCCATATCCATAATCCCAGTCCCCATTGTTATACACTCTAAAGAAATCAGTATACTCTACCAAGATAGTATTTCGAGTATTAATATTATTATTATTTGCTACCATCTCAGAAATGGGTACATTAGGAAATGCGTATTTGCTACTTGGAGTTCCCTCCCACACTACAGGGTCTCCATTAGGAAGTATAGTCTCAGTCTCGCCTATTTTTGCAAGCAAGCACACTATATTTCGTTGATCTGCCTGTCTCCACGATAACGAAGAGGTATTAGAATACATATACCAATCATTATTTGGTGGAAACCAGTCTACTCCATCTATCCATACAGGAGTGTAGCTGGCCCCACCCGCTATAGATGGCAGCTGTACTGCATCAGGATTAAGTGGTGTAGTAACTTTAGAATAAGTATTATTAGTAGGACTAGGTATGGTAATCTCAGAGCCCAATGGTCTCAATGTACCTTTATCATCAATGGCATTTTTACTTAAATCATAAATCCAATCTTGATCCCATTGCTCATTAGTCCTAGCTCTAGTCCAGTAGAGTCTGAGAGGTACATCAGCTGGAGAAGGATCGCAGCCTATGTTTGTCACTTCATAAAACATTCTATTGGTATTACCAGCAGTATTTACATAATCTAAGTCCTCATGATCAGAAAAGTTAGTTGGATCTGGTTGGGTTGGGTCATTTAGCCTATTCCATAAGTCAGGACTTTTAAACACATCTCTAGTCCATGGATCTATTGGCTCTTGCCCCCTATCAGCATTATTATTTTTTAAGACTAAGTCCCATTTGCTTCCACTGATTTGTACATACTTGGTCATTTCTTGCCATCTCCCGTGGTCTGTATTAAGTATTTTTATTCCATAGTAGAATCCTGGCTTAAATGTAAAAGGAGTTGTCCCTGAAGATGATCTAGATGGATTACCGACAATATCTGAGATATTGAGTCCTCCAGAAGTCGAAAAATCGGTTAATTCAATAGATGTTAAAGTTCCATCTAAATTAAATGCTGGACTTGCAGTATTTGAAAACAAATGATGTAGATAGTTGTATTCATATTCTGTAACCGACAGGGACAAATTAGCTGGATTGCAGCTAAAACTTCCTATCGCTCTAATAACTACATCATTGCCCATACAAGCAGGTATAACTTTAGTCAACCAATCATTACTCAATGATGCATTGTGATCTAACACTCCAAAATTAGGATTCCAACCCAAGGTAATGTTTCTAGTAGCAGGATCGTGCAATATGTTGGTGCCGTAAGGATTCTGATAGGAAATATCCATTGATATTGAGCTAATAGAACTATTTGCATTCAGGCCTCTATCCCAAATAGTATTGAAAGGACTTCCATTCCAATCTATAAAAGATACAGTTCCTTGCCTAACTGCTAAATCATAAAGTCTCTCACCAAAATGTTCTCGTGTTCTTACTACAAATGTGGCCTTAAAGGGACCTGTCGCTGAACTGTTAACTAAAAGACTACTCCCAAATGCTTTTATGTTTACAGGAGTCCCTACGGGTAAAATTGGACCAGTATAGTCAAAAAACACCTCCTCGTCTTCACAGATAACAACTGGTGATGGCTGTTGGACTCGTGGCAGTAAGGTACCAGAATAAGACTTTAAGTACAAAGCACTAATTATTAAGACTAGTACTAGCTGACGGATGTTTGATGTTTGATGTTTTTCATAATATATTTTTAAAATTCATTTGCAAGATATGCAAAATATTAGCAACTGCAAATTTCATTTTCTTAAAGGCCACCACATAAGAACCCATAAAAAAAAGTCCCCCACGTGAGTGAAGGACTTTAGTATAATGTTTTAGCGTTAATTTAAATTACTTCTTTACTTTTTTTACGATAGCTTCAAAAGCAACTGGATGATTCATAGCAAGGTCAGCAAGAACTTTTCTATTGATCTCGATACCTTCTTTATGTACACCTCCCATAAACTGAGAATAGCTCATCCCGTGTAATCTAGCTCCAGCATTGATTCTGGTAATCCATAAACGACGGAAATTTCTTTTCTTGTTTTTTCTATCTCTGTAGGAATACTGCCACGCTTTTTCTACTGCGTTTTTGGCTACTGTCCATACATTTTTTCTTCTACCAAAGAATCCTTTGGCGTGTTTCATCATTTTTTTGCGTCTTCTCCTAGAGGCGACGGCATTTACTGATCTTGGCATTTTCTTTTTCTTTTTTTTAAACTAGGCGTCTAGACTTAATCGTCTGGAACTTTTATATAGCCCGAATAATGGTACTTTGTCTTATCCTGTAAGACTTTACTTTCCGATTCTTAATAAGAATTTAATGTTACTGGCATCCGCTTTATGGACCAATCCACTGTGTCTAAGTGCAAGCTTACGCTTCTTAGACTTCTTTGTTAAGATGTGACGCTTGTAAGCGTGCTTTCTTTTGATTTTACCTGTACCAGTGATTCTGAATCTCTTCTTTGCACTGGAGTTGGTTTTCATTTTCGGCATCTCTGTTCTTTCTTTTTTAAATTTATTTTGGTGCTAAAACAATTATCATTTTCTTACCTTCCATTTTTGGAAGTTGCTCTAGTTTGGCTACTTCTTGCAGTTTCTCTGCAAACTGTAGTAGGAGGAGCTCTCCTCTTTCCTTAAACACTATAGTACGTCCTCGGAAGAATACATAGGCTCTCACCTTATGGCCTTCTTCTAAGAATTTCTCAGCGTGCTTTGTCTTAAAGTTAACATCGTGCTCATCCGTATTCGGTCCAAAACGTATCTCTTTGATATCTGTCTTAGACTGAGTAGCTTTAAGCTCTTTGGCCTTTTTCTTTTGGTCATATAAGAATTTACGGTAATCTATTACTTTACATACCGGAGGACTGGCCTTAGGAGATACTTCTACCAAGTCTAGTTCTTGCTCTATAGCCATTTTCCTAGCACTTTCTAGGTCTACTATTCCTTGCTCTACATTGTCACCTACCAGACGTATCGGGTCAGCAACGATGTACTTGTTTATTCTGTGGGGGTCTCTTACCCTCCCTCTAAAAGGTCTTTTTTTCTTCAAGTATTATTATTCTATTCTTTAGCAAGTAGAGAGTTAAAGTATCCTATGAACTCATCTAGTTTAAATTTTCCGACATCACCATCACCTTGAATCCTAACCGAAACCTCCTCGTTTTCAGACTCTTCCTCTCCTACTATTATCATAACAGGAATTTTGGTAGCCCAAGCATCTCGGATTTTACGGCCAATTTTCTCAGCACGCTGATCTACAAGGCCGCGAATATCGTTTTTATTAAGGAATTTTAAAACTTTATCTGCGTAATCATGATACTTCTCAGATATTGGCAAAATAGCAACCTGCTCAGGACTCAGCCAAAGCGGGAAATTACCTGCGGTATGCTCTATCAATATACCAATAAATCTCTCCATACTCCCAAAAGGTGCACGGTGTATCATCACAGGTCTATGCTTCTCATTATCAGGACCGATATAGTCCAGGTCAAATCGCTCAGGTAAATTATAATCTACCTGAATGGTACCTAGTTGCCAGCTTCTGCCCAGTGCATCTTTTACCATAAAATCTAGCTTAGGTCCATAAAAAGCAGCTTCCCCATATGCGGTCACCGTTTTCATATCTCGCTCTGCTGTAGCTTCTATGATAGCAGCTTCTGCCTTTTCCCAGTTTTCATCTGAGCCTATATACTTCTCTTTATCCTCTGGATCACGCAGTGAGATCTGTGCTGTAAAGTTTTCAAACCCGAGCTTACCAAATACGTGCATTACTAAGTCTATCACATCTACAAACTCAGCTTTTAGCTGATCTGGAGTACAGAATATGTGTGCATCATCCTGCGTAAATCCTCGTACGCGTGTAAGCCCATTCAGCTCGCCACTCTGCTCATATCTATACACAGTGCCAAACTCTGCTACTCGGTACGGTAGCTCTCTATAACTTTTTGGCTTGAATTTAAATATCTCACAGTGATGTGGGCAATTCATAGGCTTGAGCAAAAACTCCTCATCATCATTTGGAGTTTTGATAGGCTGAAATGAATCTTCACCATACTTCTCATAGTGACCAGAAGTAACATACAGTTCTTTTTTGCCTATGTGCGGTGTAACTACCTGATGGTATCCACGCTCTATCTGAGCCTGACGCATAAAATTTTCTAACCTTTCGCGTATAGCAGTACCCTTAGGTAACCAAAGGGGAAGCCCCGCTCCTACTTTATCACTAAACATAAATAGCTCTAGCTCTTTACCTAGCTTACGGTGATCTCTTCGCTTAGCTTCTTCTAGCAGCTCTAGGTGCTCAGTAAGCATCTTAGCCTTGGGAAAAGACACTCCATATATACGTGTGAGTGACTTATTCTTCTCATCACCTCTCCAGTATGCAGCAGCTACGTTAAGCAACTTTATAGCTTTGATACTAGACGTATCTGGAATATGTGGACCACGGCACAAGTCTGTGAAGTTTCCTTGCTTGTAAAAAGTGATTTGACCATCTTCTAAGCCATCTATAAGCTCTAATTTGTACTCGTCTCCTTTTTCAGTGAAGTAAGCTACTGCATCTGCTTTGCTTACTTCAGAGCGTTCGTAAGCATTGCCTTGCTTCGCCAGCTCTTTCATTTTACTCTCTACTTTATCAAAATCTGAGGTAGAAAAACTCTTATCTCCAAAATCTACATCATAATAAAAACCATTAGCTATAGCAGGCCCTATCCCCAGTTTTACTCCAGGATATAATGCTTCTAGTGCCTCTGCGAGCAAGTGTGAGCTACTGTGCCAGAAGGTTTTCTTCCCTTCTTCGTCATCAAATTTTAGCAGGCTAAGCGTGGCATCCTCTTGGAGGGGTCTGGTGATATCCCACACCTCTTCATTCACTTTAGCACTTACTATTACGCGTGCTAGTCCTTCACTTATACTCTTAGCTACATCTAGTGCTGTACTTCCTTTAGGCACTTCACGCACCGAGCCATCTGGCAATGTTATTTTAATATTCAATTTCTTAATCCTTCTTAATCAGCGTTAGCTTGTATTAGATTCTGCCTAAGCGAGTAAGCCCCTCTTTAGCAGGTGCAAAATTAGGGTCTATTTGCAAACATTTTTCAAAATTCACAATCGCTTGATCTTTCTTCCCTAATAATTCAAAACATTGACCGATTCTATTGTATGTCTTGGCACTATTAGGGGAGAGTCTAAGACAGATTTCAAAATGGTCAATAGCCTTAATAAAATTACCCTGTGAAGCTAAGATATTACCCACATTGTAATAGGCAAAAGTATAGCTAGCGTCTATGTCTATGGTCTTTTGATAATCCTTGGTGGCGAGCTTATCCTTTCCTTGTTTTTGATAAAATAATCCTCTGCTATAATATGCTTCTGCACTTCTGTCATCTGTATTAATGGCTCTATTCAGACTGGTCAATGCTTTTGCAGAATCACCCAAAGTTTCATGAATTAGAGCAAGTTGCATACAGCTATTGTAGTCTGCACCTTTCAGTTTTATGGTCTTTTCAAAGAGACCAATAGCAGCAGCAGTGTCTCCATCTTCTTTATTGAGCATGGCTAAAAAGAAGTGACCTTCTCCATGTTGTGGACTGACATTTAACAGCTTACCAAAGGCTATTTTACTTTTACTAAACTGTCTTACGAAATATAAAAACTGTGCTCTTTTAAAAATAGCTTCTTCATTTAATGGACAGACTTTCTCTGCATTTTGATAGGATTCTAGTGCATTCGTAGTCTGATCTGCAGCAAAGTATACGTCACCTAAGCTAATACTATACTCACATTTTTCACCATTAGCAGATATAGCTCTCACGTAATCATCTATAGCTAAATCATATCTCCGTGTACGGGTAAATACTTCTGCTCTCTGCACTAGATACTCGTCATTATCAGGATATTCGTCTATCTTCTTACTCCACTCCCTAGCCTCTAGGCTTAGCGTAGTATCATTAGATAGGCTACTTTTTTTATCTCCGAGGAAATCACATCCCGTTGTAAATATGCTTAAAAATAGCATAGCTCCTGCAAATGTTGAAAGTATATATTTCACTATCGCAAAGGTATAAAATCCAATTAGTGAAATACTAATCCCATTTGGGGTTTTACAATTTCTTTTTAAACTATGGCAAAATAGCATAGGATAATACCAAGAAATAAAACAGAAATACAGTGCTAGAAGTCCACCAACAAATACAATAATCTAGGTACCTGATCAATGCAATAGAAGCGTATGGACTGAACGCATCACGCTAGAACAGCAACGCTCATTAAAATCATATGTTTAAATTACTATGTAAGCCTATCTTTGCCACAGAAGGAAAGAATCATATGCCACATTATCATAAACTAGGAAGCATACCACCAAAGAGACATACCCAGTTTCGCAGACCTGATGGGGAATTATACAAAGAAGAACTCTTTAGCACAGAGGGCTTTAGCAATAGCTATAGTCTACTCTACCATCACAATCCTCCAACAGCTATACTCCGAGTAGATAAGCCGATAGACCTAAAACCTGAACTAGCTGGTGATATGGAAATGCTTCACCGTAGCTTCCAAAACTTCAATGTAGCACCTGCTGACGATTACCTAGAAAGTAGAGTGATTCTTCTTACTAACAGCGACTTACAGATATGTATGTCCAGGCCTAGAAAGAGCATGACCGACTATTTTTATAAAAATGGAGATAGTGACGAAGTGATATTTGTACACCAAGGCAGTGGTACATGCCGTACTAATTATGGTGAACTAAAGTTCAAATTCGGTGATTATCTTATCGTACCCCGTGGCGTTATCTATCAGATGGAGTTTGATACGGAGGACAACAAGCTAATGATCACTGAGAGTCATAGTCCTGTAGTGTACCCTAAAAAGTACATGAGCAAAGGCGGACAACTCTTAGAGCAATCACCCTTCTGTGAGCGAGATATCAAGCAGCCTGAGAATCTAAAGACCATAGTAAAGGAAGGAGAGTTTCTTATTAAAACTAAGAAAGAAGACAAGCTCTATCCGTACACGTATAAATACCATCCATTTTGTCTGATTGGTTGGGATGGAACACACTATCCTTTTATATTTAGCATACACGATTTTGAACCTATCACGGGCCGTATTCATATGCCACCGCCTATCCATCAAACCTTTGAGGGAAACAACTTTGTGATATGCAGTTTCGTACCTCGGCTATTCGATTATCATCCACTTAGCATACCTGCACCCTACTGGCATAGCAATATAGACAGTGATGAAGTGATGTACTACGTAGATGGTCAGTTTATGAGTAAAGGACACGTAGAAAAAGGCCAGATGAGCCTACATCCGGGAGGAATACCTCATGGCCCTACACCTGGAGCAGCCGAGAAGAGTATTGGTAGAAAAGAAACCGGAGAGCTAGCAGTGATGATAGATACTTTCAAACCATTACGAGTAACCAAAGCAGCTCTTGATTTAGAGATAAAGGATTACCACTTACACTGGTTATAAGAGGATCAGAAAGCACTATTTGAATTCCAAACGATTGAGGAACATTTTACAAATTCTTACTCCACTTTTGGGAATACTCATCGTACTAATAAGCCTCTATAGTAACGATAAAACTAGAGTAACTTCTAGTCAAATCGACACGATATCATTTGATAGTGACAGTACTAGAGTAAGCAGAACGTGGACTACATACGATGAAAGTGTTCAGACTATAAAATATAGCCTATCAGTCACTTCCGCCATAAATGCTGAAGAATTTAGAAATAATATACTTACTGAACCAAAAGTTTATAGTTCAACTAAGTATTGGAATGGTGTTTATGTTCAAATTTACAACGAACAAAAAAACTATTTAAATTCAATCATAACCTCTCTTAAGAGTCTCCGAAAAGACAGAGCACTCAATCGAAATCAATTTGCACGTGTAATTGTAAGTTTAGTCCAAGATATTTCATATACTTTAGTGCTTGCAGAACGAAGATGTAAGGATCAAATAGATTATGAAGGACCTTGTGTGAGTGATATAAAATACGGGATATATACGCCAGTAGAGTTCTTATCTAATCTCAAAGGAGATTGCGATACACGGACATTATTACTCTACACTATTCTTAAGCAGTTTGAATACAACCCCATTATACTGACAAGTAAAGAATATGCTCATGCCATGCTTGCTCTTGACATTCAAGCATCAGGAGACTTCATTTTACATAATGGCAGAAAACATTACTTCTGGGAGACTACCGCATCTGGATGGGATGTAGGTGTATTACCTCCCAGTACGAGAAATAAAAACTATTGGGAAAAAACGGTATTATAATTATGAACAAACAAGTAGCTCTGCTAGGTCTGGTAGAAATTTTAAGTGCTTTAAGTATTGGCATATTCATACTAACGCTCACGTATAGATTAGTCAAAATCTACGGTTCAAAAAGATTGGGAATAGATGAAGGTAACTTAGCATATAACATACTTATTGCTTCTTTACTTTTTTCAGTTGGACATGTTGTTAATGGTGTTGTCCAACCTTTGTTAGATTCTTTTAGACTTCTGAGCAAGTCAGATATATCTTCACTCCAACTTATTCTTAAATTTCTGGCTTACGGAGGCCTTTATATAGCTATTGCTTATATTCTTAGCATCAGCATCTCCTTACTAGGCATATATGTTTACACCTACATTACACCACTAGACGAATTAAAAGAAATAAGAAATAACAACATAGGTGTAGGAATCACGGTCTCAACAATTGTAATAATACTAACTCTATTTACGAAGGATGGTATCATACTATTTATCGAGTCACTCGTACCTTATCCTAATTTTCCTACTACTCTTTAGAAGATGAAATACGTACTAAACTAACTGGCTGCCTGGAAGAGATTGACTTTTAGAATAAACATATTAGTAAAGGCAACTTGGCTTGCTAATTTTAGAGAAGACTAAAACAGTGAAAATGAGAAAAATTCTCTTTGTATGCTCTGCTAATGTAGACCGATCTAAAACAGCAGAGGACCACTTCTCCGCGAAACATACGGAAATGGCATTTCGCTCTTCAGGCACCAATCAATCTATATGTTTTCAAGAAGGCACAAACTACCTCAACGAAGAAGACTTAGAGTGGGCAGATACTATCTATGCTATGGAACGTAAACATCTAAAAGCTATAAAGTCATTTAGTAAACTCAAACTGGGCAATAAGATTAAGATTTTAAATATTCCTGACCATTACAAATACAATGACACTCAGCTTATTCAAGAGCTAGAGTCAGAAATCAGTCTCTAATCCACGCCCAAATACTTATGCGTCTGCAGACTCACATACCAGTTTGGGTTCTGAAGCACGTAGTCAAAGATAATTTTCTCAGTCACCTCACGTTTATCCCACTCCGGTTGTAAATATAGTTTACACGTATTTAGTACCATTTCTTGATGAGACTCTGCCCAAGCAATATCGCTTTTATTGAAGACCACTACTTTGAGTTCATCTGCCAATATAGCTGCAGTAGCTATCGGTGCTTTAAACTTTTTAGGTGAGAACGTCACCCAGTCAAAATGACCTATTAACTTGTACGCACCACTCGTTTCTATATGAATTCTGAAACCTTCATCTTTAAATGCCTGCGTAATCTCTGTCAAATCATACATAGCGGGTTCTCCACCTGTAAGTATGAGTATTCTACTTGGATGCTTTTTAGCTTCCACTAGCAGAAACTCTATTGACTTTTTGGGGTGCTTATCTGCATCCCAGCTATCTTTCACGTCACACCATACACAGCCTACATCACAACCGCCTAAGCGAATGAAAAATGCTGGCTGCCCTGTATAAACTCCTTCTCCTTGGATAGAGTAAAAATATTCCATTACCGGAAATTCTGTCATGCTATGTTATGCTTCTTTTTAAAACTTTTTAATGTGTTATGAAGTAGACCGTATCTGGTCATAGGACCTACACCACCTGGTACTGGAGTGATAGCACCGCTTTTTTCTTTAACGGCCTCATAGTCTACGTCTCCTTTGAGTACGTATCCTTTCTTATTATCTGCATCTACTCGGGTGATTCCTATATCCACTATTGTGGCTCCTTCTTTTACCATATCCGCTGTCAGAAAATCTGGGATACCCACTGCTACTATGACTATATCTGCTATACGCGTAAAAGCCCCTATATCCTTTGTATACCTGTGGCATACGGTGACTGTAGCATCTCGGCCAGCTTGACTCATCAGTATACTCATAGGTCTACCTACTATATTACTGCGTCCTATCACCACACAGTGTTTCCCTCTAGTGTCTATTCCATATTCTTCTAACATCATAATCACACCAAAAGGTGTAGCACTGATATAGGTATCCTCATTTATGGCAAGTTTTCCTACATTCAGCGTATGAAAGCCGTCTACGTCTATCGCTGGATTTATACTCTCTATGATTTTAATACTGTCTATATGCTTAGGAACAGGCAACTGGACTATCAGTCCATCTATTTGCTCATTTTTGTTAATAGTTTCTATAAGACCAAGCAGTGCTTCTTCACTGGTATCTGCACTTAGCTTGTATACACTAGACTCAAAACCTACGTATTCACAATCTTTCTCCTTGCTGTTCACATACGTTTTACTAGCTCCATCATTTCCTACTAATATAGCTGCAAGATGCGGAGAACGATGCCCCGCTGCCTTCAGCGTTTCTACCTCTGCCTTTACTTTGCCTCTGAGTGAGAGAGCAAGTGACTTACCGTCTAAGATTGTTGTCATAAGCGTTCAAAAATATGTATTATTATCGCCTTTTTGAAGTCTTGGAGATAACTTAAATGTATTTTCGCAGTACACAGAAGGATGAAATCACTCATACTATACTTTTTATTGGCTTTCATTATCTTCGGATGTGAGAAAAATACTGTAGAGCCCAACATAGATCACAGCTCAAAATATCAGCCACTAGTAGTAGGTTACAGCTGGGTATACCTCGCAGATAGTATTGTTTTTTACGGCAATAAGACTCAGAAACCTGATACATTTCAGTATCTCGTTAAACAAGAAATCACAAAAAAATTTATCACTAATCAAGGACTAGAATCATTTATAATTAGTCAATCTTATACATCTAATTCTAACAGTAAATGGATTTTCTCAAACCTATTTACCCTACATAAAGATGTAAACTCTTTATTTCGCACACAAAAAGATGTTGCTACGGTAACTTTATCATTCCCTTTTAACCTTTCAAAAGAATGGGATGGCAATCAATACAATGAGAAATATGAGACAGAATGCTATTACGACTCAGTGCATACAACATTAACTATACCCAATATGCAGTATGACAGTACTACAATAGTAATCAGAGAACAAGAAATAAATCTAATCACATCAAAATTTGAAAAAGAAGTGTATGCAGCTAATGTGGGACTAATTAGCAAACACTATGAATTCTTAACAGGATTAGAGATTATAGATCCTAATCCAAGAGGAAGTAAACTCACCTACACCTTGATTCGTTTTGAAAAACTATAAAATTTTAGTCCTACTGGGTATATGGACTTTTTATTCTTGTGAGAAAGTAGAGCCCCTCACGGAGTCCGATATAGACTTTTTCCCATTAAACATCAATACCTATACCGTGTTTAAAGTGACTGTACTGGAGCACGACGCCTTTATGGAGAAAACTGATACTGTCCATTATTTTATCAAAGAAACCACCCAAGACACCATTCTTAATAATGCAGGCAAACTCGTATACCGAACTAAAATAGAAGAAAGCCAGAATGATACCAACTATACATTTATCAAATACGTAATAGAAGAGCGAGATAACTTTAGTGCTCAGCGTGTAGAAGATGATAATCGTAAGGTAAAACTCAGCTTCCCGCTAGTGGAAAGCAAAACATGGGACGCTAATGAGCTCAATGTAAATGAATATCAATCTGCAAAAACAACTAACATAAATGAGCCTTACATGGCTGACAACATCGAATTTACAAAAACTGTAATCGTAGACTTGGGCAATGATATAGATCCTTTTTTTACAACGGTAGAAGAAGAAGTCTATGCCAAAAATATAGGTTTAATAAATCGAATAGTTAAAGAAATAGAGACCCAACCAGGAAAACATAAAGATGGCACCGAATACGAACAGACCTTTTACCGCACTAATAAGTAACATAATACTTTTATTCCTTTTATTTTCATTTACAAATACATACGCTCAGTCAGACAGCGTTTTTCTTGTTAGATTTATAGATAAAGGCACAGTACAAGTTACAGATGATCCAGGTACACTCAGTTCAAAAGCCCTAGTACGCAGAAAAAAATACACTATCCCTGTGAATGTGCAAGATTTACCATTAAACAGAAAGTATATTGACACAGTGCTCGAGAATACGGAAGTTCAAATACGTTATTCACTAAAATGGTACAATGCAATAGTAGTAAATGCAACTCAAAAAGCAATTGCAGAGATTAAAGAGTTAGCGTTTGTAACTGGCATAAACTACGTAGGATTAACAAGTCCAACCGACAGTATAGCTTCTCCGCTCCATACTACTCTGATACTGAAACTAAAAGACAGTGAAATGAATACTGCTGACCTCTCCGAAGCGGATTACGGAGTCTCTTACGGTCAGAATAGGCAGATAGGTGTGACTAATCTCCATAAGCTTGGATATAATGGCAACGGTATTACTGTGGCCATATTTGATGCTGGGTTTAAAAATATAGATAAGATTCCTGCATTCTTAAAACATCAAGCCAACGGAAAGTTGACACTAGGCTACGATGCTGCTGACCTAGATAATGAATTCATACGCAGTGATAATCACGGTACAGCAGTAAGCAGCTGTACCGGAGCTTACGATAAGGGAAAATACATAGGAAGTGCTCCACTAGCCCACTACATACTGTATAGATCTGAGCGGGGAGCTACTGAAACTCCACTCGAAGAGCTGAACTGGTGTAAGGTAGCCGAACTCGCAGATAGTGCTGGTGTGGATATGATCACATCCTCATTGGGATATAATCAGTACGATGATAAGACATTAAGCTATACCCAAAGTCAACTCGATGGAAGTACCTCATTTATTAGTTTTGGGGCAAAAATAGCCGTAGAAAAGGGAATACTGGTACTAAATAGTGCTGGTAATAGTGGCGATAACAAATGGCGTAAAATAGGAACACCCGCAGATGTAGCCACTGTGCTGACTGTAGGAGCTGTAGACCTAAAGGATAAGTATGGTAAATTTAGTAGCCAAGGAAATGCAGCTGACGGTACTACTAAGCCAGACATCAGTGCTTTAGGAGTGCTAGCCTATGTGGGGAGTGCTTCTGGCGGTTACTACCAAGGATATGGCACAAGCTATGCTACACCGATAGCTGCTGGAGGAGTAGCTTGCCTGTTACAAGCATTTCCAGAGCTAACTCCTAGAGAAATAAATGATATTATCCGTAATACTGCTACTAGAACCAGCAGCCCAGACAGTTTTGTGGGATACGGAGTAGCTAGATTTGATTTAGCTTATGAATTACAAACGCATATCAATTCCTCACCGAGTACTCCTAAAGTCATCAAAATAGATGAGAATCAAGTCATTCTATACACGGCTGGTATGAAAGAAATACATTTTACATTGTCAAGACGAAAAAAGCTGTTTGGTCTTTTTCACGTAAATAAAAAAATACTGAAAGAGGAGATATTCACCGAGAAGAGTATCCTCAACATATCCCTGAGTAAATACAAGATAAAATGCTCACAAAAACATACAGTTAAAATTAAACTAAAGTCTAACGCGGACACTTATAAGCTCACAGACAACGAATTATATCCTTGCTCACATTAAATTCGCACATCTTCTCTAAAGATAAATAAGGTTTAGTTAATTAAGGAGACGGAGTGCTAATAAGCACTCCGTTTTTTTTACTCTTTTTTAATAATGGGATACCTTACTATACCTTCAGCTAATGCTACTTCTAATATATAATTACCCGCAGTCACATCTAGATATATGTCCATCATGCTATCACTACCCACTAGATTATATAAAACCTGACCTTGTATATCAATCAACCTGACACTTATTATATTTTGAGGGGCTTCTATGGTAATCATTTCTGCAAATGGATTAGGGTAAAACCTGACACCTAAATCTTCAACCCCGTTCACAGCGAGTCCTTGAACAAAGTTAAAATCTACCAATAAGGTATCATTACCAATAACCTGATCTGCTGGATACTCCACCCTAAATTCTGCAGTAGCCAATGCTATATCTAAACTAGTCAAAGTACTATCAAATGAAACTGTTACCTCTTCTCCAGGAGCTGCACTCACTGTCTTAAAACTACGGTATATAGAAATCAACCCTACTTTAATGTCACATACTACACTTATGTTTACTAATGATTCTAACCCTTCATTTTTAAACACAGCTACAGGCTTATAGACGGATGACTTATAAATATTCTCATTCAGCAGAGGAGCTAAAGAACTCAGTACTTTAAGGTCTTTTCTTTTCACCACTCTAAACTGCGTAGTCAGTGTATTGTTAGCGGTATTATCATCCGCAGATAGCAGTGTAGAAGTAAGCGTATAAGTACCTGCCACAGATCCTTTATAGGAAATAAGGCTAGCAATAGGCTTAGCAGATGATGGTGCTAAACTACTTAATAATAAAGTACCTACGTATACTGTGTTCCCGCTGTTGTTTTTGATAACTAGTTGGATTTCTAAATCTTTCAGCGTATCTAGCCCCATATTTTGCACTAGGATATTAGGTAAACGAGTATCTCCTAACTCTAATGTATCTTCATTAGGAATCTCAATATGTCTCATAATAGCTAGGTCATTTCTGTATCTAACTATATAGCTGTTTAGCAAAGTGTCAGAAGCATTAGGCTGGTCTTCATCTGACCAATGATTTTCAGCAAGCATGTAGTAATCATTTATATCATTGAAACTTACCGTTCCAAAACTCACTGTATCCGTCGTAAATCCTGAAATATTAACCTGTTGTGTATCATTGACTATCAGATTAGTAGCGGCATCTTCTATTTGAACAGAAACTTTGGCATTTACTGCATCATTAAGTCCTGCATTAGCTACCACCAATCTTACTTGACTGAGCGGGCTTCCCTGTGCTATGATTCCATTGGGGTAAATAAACTTAATAAACTTAAGATCATTACCCGTCACCACACTATAACCTACTCTAAGAGTATCATTTTCTGGAAGTTGATCGTTTGGTATACTGGCTATAGCCTCAAGGGTATATTCACCTAATGAATCAATAGACATAGGCTTAAACTGGAGTGTTTTAGTACTGAAAAAAGGAGATGGTTCTTGTATTGTATCAGAATACAGAAGTAATCCATCCACTCCTTTTTTATTAACTACAATGGTGACCTCTGCTTGATCTCTGAGACCATTATTTCTGTATGTTATTCTAGGACGCACAGTAGCTCCTACTGCAAAACGCTTGCCCTCTGAAGGTAAATCTACTCTGAGGATACTAACATCATCTTTTTTAGATACTACTATGGATGAATAAACAGTATCATTTACTAAAAAACTATCTGTCACGCCTGTGGTATAGCATCTCACAGTATGCCTTCCTTCTCTATTGATATAGAGCGTATCAAATGCTAGAATAGTAGTAGCCGATGGATTTAGGTTAACTATCTTTTGCTGGGTATAGAATAGCTCACCTGAAGTCGTCAGCAAATCGAACTTTACTAAAATAGTACTCTGTCTTATTGCACCGTAATTTATGACTCTAGCCACAGGCTGTAGCGGGCCTCTTCGAAGTTCCACAGTATCATTAGGCTGAGGAGTAAATATCTGATCTACGGCAACATCATAATCTTTATAAAAATAAAAATCTATATCGTCACTATTATTATCCTGTACACTATCTGTACTCAGCAGTGCTGTTACTTTTAGATTATACTCTCCCAATCTAAATTTACTTATTTTCCCAAAACTGACAGTGACAGTATCACCACTTACTAATGATGTGATGGCATCATAAGTATATTCCAACTGGTTAAATCTATTTCTCACCTCACCACGTACTACAAAAGAGCCTTGGTTTTGATACCCATAGTTAATAATCTTAGCCTTCAACTCTAAGGAATCAGTAGGACTGTATAAAAAACTGTCACCTCGCATAGGCTGTACTATTTGATCTATAGCGATATCATTAGCTACTTGGAGTCTTGGCTGAATATTAAAATTATAGCCATATCCCGGTGAAAACGGAATCCAGTTAGTGTCTCCAGCAGGTACAGCAAAATAGAAGGCATCAGGCCTGATGGGCGATTCATCTTGATAGCTGAAGTTAACATTAGTAAAGGTAGGTTGTCTTATTCCTATGAAAAAGGCATTAGTCACTTGGATTCTAGGCAATACTGACATTATAAATGTCCCTGCCACTGACAGGGTAGTATCAGATATAAATAACTCATTACCAGGCAATCCATCTGCACCTACTTCCCAAACTCCTAGCTGAAATAGCCTTCCACCTCCCGCAAAATCAACTTTAATCTGGTTAATGTAAGAAATACCTTTCACATAAAATTTAGCAACGAAGTCACCTGTACCATTTCCCCCAATACCAATACCACCATTATTCCCTCTGAATGGGTCCGAATGAGAATATTCGTTGTAGTCTACTGCTCGTATTTTAGTCACAGAGTTATTAGAAGTATCATTATCGGTGTCTATTTTTACTTGCAGATTTTCTGTCCCAATATTACTAGGAGAGTACGTATCAAAATAGACAAACTGTTCATCAAAAGGAGCGATTTCTGCAACTACAATACTGTCCTCATAGGTATTTACCCCACTCACATTAAGGTACACCTTCTTATTGCGTACGGTGTCTTTTCCTACATTGGCTATTACAGCCTTGATGCTGTCTGGCTTATCCATAAGCAGCGGCACCTTACCCAAGGCATATAAGCGAATCGCTTGTAAATCTTCCGAGTGAGAAGGATGGTATATTTTTAAGGTAGGGTGTATAGAAGTATTAGAGGTAGTGATGCTATCCACTCCGGAGGTACTGGTACCATACCTAAATTTAACTTCATGGTCATTTACAAATCCTGGAACAAAAAACCGAGTCTCCACAAACCAATTCATAGTAGCTACCTGATTAGTTCTCTGCGTATATTCTACTAAAATCTCCAGATTCTTAATACCACCAGTTGTATCCCAACCCATGGGAGAATCCAATGGAAAAATGACTTCTTTGGGTGAGTTACCTAACAATTTTTTGGGGTTAGCATCATATATGAGTTGCATACCATTACTCCTACTCTCCAATGCCCAATTAAGTGCTGCAGAATCAAATCTACTGGCAGAGGTAGATTTTATGAAAACACGAAGATTACAATTACCTCTTAATGAATCAAAGGACCTATGTCTGAAAGATATGGCGTATATACTGTCGCCGTGCGTCAAACTATCCAAGGAAGCCTCTGGATATATAAAAGCAAACCGGCTATAGTAAGCAGGAAGAGTATCCGTGCGTAATGGCCCGAAGTTACCACTTAGATTAGACCCGTCCCCGACGGTAGTATATTGAGCACTTGCCAATAAAGAAAAGGAAGTTAATAAAAAAAGAAGGCAGTACCGTAAAATCATATTGTACCAAAAATAAAGAATAATGACGAAACACCTACCTTATCTTCATTTATTGCGTAAATTTATGCCATAAAATGACAAAGTATTACGCACTCTCTATAATCGCTATTCTTCAATTTATAACTTCCTGTGGGCAAAAAAAGACAACTAATATGCATCAACATACCAATGAATTAATAGAAGAAACTAGTCCATATCTCCTTCAGCACGCTCATAGTCCAGTAGATTGGCATGCTTGGAATGAAGAAAACCTAGCTAAAGCAAAAGAGCTAGATAAACCACTTCTTATAAGTATAGGCTACAGCAGCTGCCACTGGTGTCACGTGATGGAGCACGAGAGTTTTGAAAACGAAGAGGTAGCCACATATATGAATGAGCACTTTTTCTGTATCAAAGTAGACCGTGAAGAGCGACCTGATTTAGACCAAGTATATATGACCGCTGCTAATATCATAACTGGAGGTGGAGGATGGCCGCTTAATTGTTTTGCCTTGCCTGACGGCAGACCTTTTCATGCGGGCACCTACTACCCTACTGCTGACTGGATCAGACTACTACAGTCTGTAGATCAAAACTATACTGGTAACAGAGATAAACTAGAAGAATACGCAGAGAAACTAACCACAGGTATCTCTCTCCAAGAAACAGCCATAAGTGATAATACTTCTCAAAAACTTGATACTAACATACCTACAAAAATGGTAGAAACCTGGAAAGTAAATTGGGACATGAAGGAAGGTGGAATGGATAGAGCTCCGAAATTCCCGATGCCTAGTAACTACAATTACCTATTAGATTATACTTTTCATTTTAACGATGATTATACAGATAGTTTCATACAATTAACCCTACAAAAAATGGCTTATGGTGGCATTTTTGATCAGATAGGCGGTGGTTTCTCCAGATACAGTGTAGATGCACTTTGGAAAGCACCTCATTTCGAAAAAATGGGCTATGACAACGGTCAGCTACTGACCATATACGCTAAAGCATATAAAAGATTTAAAAATCCGCTGTACCTGGAGATCATAAATAAAACAGTCAACTGGCTGAGACGAGATATGCTAGATAAAAGTGGAATGTTTTATGCTGCATTAGACGCAGATAGTGAAGGTGAAGAAGGTAAATACTACGTGTGGACTACCTCAGAAACCAAAAAAATACTCGGAGACAACTACGATTTAGCACGTGTTTACTACCAAATAGATGGCAAAGGAAAATGGGAACACGGCAATAATATACTGCTAAGAGAACAGAGTGCCGCTGATATAGCTAGACAATTTAAAATGACTACCACAGAACTAGCACTCCAAATAGACACAATAGACAAGAAACTACTTGAGGTAAGAAGCAAGCGAATACCGCCAGGATTAGATGATAAATCTCTTACCGCATGGAATGCTATACTCATAGCAGGACTATGCCAAGCATACAAAGCAACTGGCAATAACGATTACAAAACACTTGCAGTCAATGCTATGGATGCCCTTTTAAAACATCAACTCACTGCTAAGCAAGTATGGCACACTTACAAAAATGGTAAATCTACCATAAATGGAATGCTAGATGATTATGCATTTGGAGCAGAGGCATGCATCGCTATTTACAAAATCACAGGTGAGGACCACTATATATCCGCAGCTAAGTCTCTTACAGACAAAGCTATAAGTAAATTTTACGATGTAGATAAAGGACTTTTCTATTTTAATGAAGCCAATGAACTTATCGTACGAACCTCAGAAGTACATGATAATGTAATACCCGCCACTAACTCTGCTATGGCTAACGTACTTCACTCATTAGGGCTTATCTATGGTGAGACCAAATATCTCAATATCTCAGAAAATCTGATAGGTAAAGTACAGCAAAATATGGTCACCTATGCCGGTGGACATAGCAACTGGGGACGTGCTCTATTAAAGCATACTCTACCCTATTATGAAATAGCCATAGTGGGACCAAAATCAGAGATGCTAGCGAATAAACTAATGCCACTAGATCTACCAAATATACTACTAGCATACACCACCACTCCTTCTGAAATCCCGCTAATGAAAGACAGGTTTAGTAAAGGGGAGACTAAAATATTCGTCTGTGAGCAAGGGATATGCCAGCTACCCGTAAATACTATAGCCGAAGCACTAAAAATTATCAAGAAATGAGTACTGACTGTATCGAAAAAAAACAGGAATCTCTAAAATGAAAAAACTGCCATACACGTTGACAGTAAATTTCATGAAGTGTAAGATTTTTCTCAATAGAAAAAATACGCTAAAACCCATAGAGTTTCCATTATTAGGAGATGTAAGATGATAATCTATATTTTATAGGCATATCACTTCGGACAAAACAACCTCAGTATAGCTTGTTTGGAAGCTAAAATAACTGGACAAGACCTCTCTGACGTATCTATCCAATAAACACAAGAACACAATGAAAAATAAGGACTTGATGTTAGATTTGTATGCTCTGGACTGTATTCTGCGAAGAAGCACATCCTAAAAAGTTTATACTGTATTAACATCATATAGAACCATAGGCTGGCTTCCTGACTTGAGTAAGTGGGCAGACATAGTCAGTCTTTTTATGAAACCTGACAGTAAATTTATATTCGCTGAACTCCCTCCTCTAGTGTGGATGTATGATGATAGTTTTAGGCAACTCAGGTACTCTTATGTCAATAAAGAAGCCACAGTAGAAACCAACCCCGGCACCTATACAGAAAAAGATGCAACTATAGAGCTGACTGAGATCAAATGGCATCATTCACTAGTAAAAGTTTTCAATTCTCTAATGAGTAAAAACTTAAAGGTACGTCATTTTCAAGAATATAAATACTCTCCGCATAAGTGTTTTAAGAGAATGACAGAACTATTCACAGGCAAGTTTATAGTAGAAAATACTCAAGGAAAAGTACCGATGTGCTATTCACTACTAATAGGGTTTTAGATTTACTGTCCTCTTCCCTGTGCCATTATAAGCACAGTGTAGATTAAAATTTTAAGATCTAAGACTAGTGAGATATTCTCTAAATAAAGCAAATCATACTGCAGTCGTTCTACCATTTCCTCTACATTTTCAGCATAACCGTACTTTACCTGACCCCACGATGTAATTCCAGGTTTTATCTTTTGCAGACGTTTATAATGCGGTGCTTTTAGCACTATTTGGTCTATAAAAAACTGACGTTCTGGTCGTGGACCTACTAGACTCATCTCTCCTACCAGCACATTCCAAAACTGAGGAAACTCATCTACACGTGTTTTACGAAGAAACTTTCCCATGCCAGTGATGCGTGGATCGTCTTCTTTACTAAGTTGAGGACCTGCAGCTTCTGCATCCACTTTCATACTCCGAAACTTAATGATATCAAATGCCTGGCCTCCAAGTCCTATACGCTCCTGCGTATAAAACATAGGACCTTTACTGCCTAATTTTACCATTAAACCTATCAATATATAAAAAGGTAAACCTAAAAAGAGTACAAGTACTGAAGTGACGATATCAAAACTCCGTTTAACAAACTTCTGCCACGGAGGTAATACATTAGTTTCTATCTCTATAAGTACGGCTCCTAGTACATTTCCTATCTTTACCATGCCTGCTAGATGCTGATACAGATTAGGTATGACACGTATCACCACCTTCTCTCCATCTAAATTAGCTATGATATCAGCTATATCTTCTTTTTGATACTCTTCAGTGGCTATCACTACTTCTTGAATACCACGATCTACAATTATCTGTGGAATATCAGCCTTACTACCTAATCGGGTAAGATTCTTAATATTAGGTATTTCACCATTGATATTCACATATCCCTGAAAGAAATGTCCTTCAGATTTAGGAGCAGTAGAGAGCTCCGTATAAATGGCACTAGCTCTAGGTCCGGAACCTACTAACAGCGTCTGGAATCCTATCTCTCGTCTCTTTATCTTGTGAGCAATACGAGAAGACAATACCATCCTGAAAAGTGCAGTAGGAAAAAAATGCAGAGTAAATAACACTGCAAGTGACTGATAATAAGAGTTATATGCAGATACTTCGTCGTCTAGCAGTAACGTGAAAAATATCACTAGTACTCCAAGTATACTTGTAGTAAGTACCTGTAAAAATTCCTTTAATCGACTCTTGCGGTATACGCTCCTATATAATCCTATAAGTGTATGTAGGATTATCCAAAATGAAGGTATAAAAAATAACCCGAGATATAGCTTAGAGTCGGACCACACGTACCTAAGATAATAGGGATTAAATATACCCTCTACATAACATTTTCTGAATACAAAAAACACTCCCCAAGCCACAAGAGCAGCTAGGAAATCTAGTAATACGTATTTTAATATGAGTTTACTCCGATTCAAAAATGAATAAGTTTTATGTTATCTAAGAATAACTTAGTACTGCTACCTTGTGAACTTTGAGTATAAAAAAACACTTTAAAGTCGGCATTCCGAAATTCAGGATTATTGACATCTTCTTTTAAACTGACATAAGCCTTCTTCCATTGGATCTCTCCACTATCATCAGCCGTACTAAAAAAATTAACTATCGGTATTCCCGTTACTATTGGACTATTGATAGGATATATTCCTACTACAAACTCCGTATTGCACTTAAAGTTTATCTCTAAATAGATATCCTGACCTACTCTTGGCAAATCAAACTGATCAACGGATGAATTCTCCCATCTTTGAAAACCGTTTCCGACAAAAGTCTCTCCACTTCTTAAGTTATTGGTACCATCATAATTATATACATCCTCAGAATTTTCAGTAATTTTAAAAGTATCTGTGGTACCAGAGCCACTTCCCGTAAGAGATATCGAATTATCTTCAAAATTTTCAAGCCAAGGAAATGTAACTCCTTCTCGATACCTGACGATAGGATGTATCGTATCTACCTGAGAGGGGATGAGCTCCATAGTGACCTCAAAGGCCTCATAAAATGGGTAGATAATTCGGTTAGAGTTCAATCCATTTTTTTTTATCCCAGCCAAAACTGTCACGACACTGCTACCCGAGTGTAATACCGGAATAGTAGCTGGCAACTCAAAAGTACCTACCTCTTGGCCATCCACAAAAACCCAAGCGTCAACGATGTCGTCATTATTATCTCCTTGAGTACCATCTAAACTTACGGAAACGTCTATGCTAGCGATGTGCAAATAAGATGGAATGGGTTCAGCATCATCACATCCGCTACAAAAAATTACACAGAGAAAAGTCCCTAGGAATACTAGAGATACTATTATGCGTTGGTAGTAAAGTTGCGTTCTAATTGTTCTTTTATTTTATCCGTCACTGACTGGAGTTGCAAATATTGTGAAATACCTGAAATAGGTTCCACATTATTACTAATGCAATGGTAAAACGAATTTATCTCTTTTTCTATCATAGAAATATAACCGTCGCTATCTTTGGCTTGACGATAGGTGGTTTTCACTCCCCACTCTTCACCTGTATCCTCCTCATCACCTGTATTATTTTGCACTTTGAGTAGCTGATTTACATAGTCTATACTACAGTACGTATTGTTTTGAAATACTTTAGCTTGATGTACTTCTTTGTTAGATATCTTACTTGCAGACAAGTTTGCCACACATCCATTATAAAACTCTATACGAGTATTTACCACATCAGGATCTTTATAATAGACTCCTACCGCTGTGCTATATATAGACTTAACTTCAGCATTAGCTATCATAAGCGTCACATCTATATCGTGAAGCATGAGGTCATCTATAACACTCAGTTGAGTTGATTTTTTATTGAACTTCACGAACCTACTACTCTCCATTATACGGGGAGTCAGATCATACTTAGCAAGATCATCATAGAAAGAATAGTACCGCTGCTTTTGCCCTATCTGCACCACAGATCCTGACTCTTGTCCTAACATCTCTAGGCTGCGTAGTTCGCGGTTAGTACATAATCCGGGTGTCTCTATATACAGATTTTTACCGTACTTAAGTACCATAGATAGAGAAGTAAAACTAGAGTATAGGATATCAAAAACTAACACACTATCTACCGCTGGAAGCATCTCCTCTAAAGAGTCATAGGAATGAAAACCATCTAAAACAAGCGAATCATAACCACCTACTACTGTGAGAGTGTCTATTGCCATTAAATGCTCAAGCACTTTGGGCGAAAAATTTCCTGCTCCTATAATTCCAATTCTCACTATTTGTCTTTTTTTCTGAGTACGAAATACGTTGTAATTTTTTGTCAGCCAAAAACATTGATATTTGCTGCGTACTTAAAACTAAACACTTGCTACAGGATACCTATAAACTTAAAGGCCAGCGAGCTCAGCTCGTTTCAGAATTAAAATCTCTGGGCATACACGCTCCTAATGTCCTTCGTGCCATGAATGCTGTACCAAGGCACTTTTTCTTCCCAAAAGACTTCTTAGATAAAGCCTATGAGAATATAGCCTTCCCAATAGAAGGAGGTCAAACCATCTCTCAACCTTTTACTGTAGCCATGCAGACTCAGCTTCTAGACATAAAACCGGGAGATAAAGTACTAGAGATAGGTACGGGCAGCGGATACCAGAGTGCTGTGCTCAAAGTCATGGGTGCCCAGGTGTATAGTATAGAAACAGTAAAACAACTGCATACCACGGCAAAAGCACTCTTTAAAAAACTAGGCCTAGATATTGCGTCTATTTACGGTGATGGGTCTAAAGGTCTCCCAGAGTTAGCACCATTTAATAGAATAATCTTAACGGCTGCGGCTCCTAAGCTTGCGTCTTCTTTAATGGCACAGTTAAGCATAGGTGGGAAATTAGTAGCTCCAGTAGGAGATTTAGCTGTCCAAAAAATGATACTAGTAACACGGAATGGTGATAATAAATACACAGAAAGCAGTCACGGAAATTTTAATTTCGTACCTCTAACAGGAAGTAATGGTTGGGCAATTTAAAAAATATACGGTACTTATTCTTTTAGTGATAATAGGCAATACGACAAATGCCCAAGAATACTTAAAAGTACGAGCAAAAAAAGGAGACGGAATCTCAGTTTTATTAAATAGGTATAATCTGGCGGCTCACTCCTGCAACATAGATACCTTTCTCACTATCAATAAACTTAACCGTACCGATCAGCTACAACTAGCTAAGGCTTATAAAATGCCTATTTATGTATATGATTATAATGACGTCAGTATACGTACTACTATCTATAATGACGATTTTGATCTTGCTGTCTATATCCAAGAATATAATGAGGAACTGGCAGATGACGGAATAAGAGAATTTGATTATACAGTAGATAAAGTACTTTGGGTCCCAGTACACGCTATGTACTGTACGGCAAAGTCTGAAATAAAAAAGATAAACGCTATAAAAGTAAAAGCCGATGATAGAGATCCTAGTCTCACTTCATACACAGAAGAAATAGACCAAGAAACTACAGCACCACTCAGCTGGGCTCACTTCCCTATATTCGGTAAAGAACACGAGAAAACACCTATTTATACAAAACAACTAGAAGGTCAAGTGTACTATCTTATCAGCGGCCACGGAGGACCAGATCCGGGTGCAATAGGCAAAAAAGATGGGCACGTATTGTGTGAAGATGAGTATGCTTATGATATTACTCTGCGATTTGCCAGAGACTTACTCCAACACAGTGCTACAGTCTATATCATCACCAGAGATGACGATGGTATACGTGATGAAGAGTTTTTAGAAAGCGATAAAGACGAAACCGTATGGTTTAACCAAAGCATCCCTCTAAACCAAGCAAGACGGCTAAAACAACGCTCAAGCATAATAAATGAGTTGTACGAAAAACATCATAAGGAAGGTGCAACTATCCAACGTGTGATAGAAATACACATAGACAGTAGATACGAAGAGCAAAAGGTAGATATATTTTTCTATTACTATCCGGGCAGTGAGACTGGAAAAGACCTAGCCATAGAGATGTACCGTACTATCAAGTCTGAGTATGAAGAGCATCAGTCTGAGAGAGGCTACAAAGGCGTAGTGAGAAGCCGTGACCTGCACACACTAAGAGAGTGTAAACCACCTGTGGTATATATAGAGCTAGGTAATATCACCAATGAATTTGACCAGAAACGCTTGCTAATAGTGAACAATCGTCAAGCTATAGCTAACTGGCTAACGCAAGGTGTGCTGGCTAAGAATGGTCAGTAGTTGAGATTTCTGAAGTGAATATTTTCAAATACCCGACAGCTCTTAAAACTTAAGCATTATAAAAATTATAAATTTCCTTGCAAATCTGTAATCCTGACTATGTCTTAGTAACGAAGTCTTATATACTTCTATAATCCATATCAGATTTATCTATTTCATTATCATACTCAATGGTATTAAATTAAACTACCAACCAAAACCAATAGTGAGTTTTTCTGTAAAACGCTGCCTTATGAGGCTCAATCTTAGCTTATTCAATATCATTCAGTGGTATGGATTTATGAACTAAACCCGAGTTTTTATGAATAATTCCATTCTATCTTGACTCCAAATTTTAAAAAAGAAGAGTTAAAAAAAATTTCTGTAATAAGAAGATCTAACTCACGCTCTTTTTCAAAGTTTATAGAACAAAATGCAAATTTTTCTAGCCTGATTTCAACTGGTATATTAATGTGAGCATTAGGGCTTTGTAAATACATTTGAAGAACATTGTATACCCACTCAGCATGATTTCCATCTAAGATAGGAAAAACCTCGTTTATTATCCTATCGATATTCTTTTCTAAAATGGAACGAACCTCTGATACTATAGATCAGCGCAGATCCTATAAAAAAGAGTATAATCGGCAGGATTGATTTAATTTCCTAGTAAGACATAGAATTTAGCCTAACTAAAGATGAGGTATCTTCCTTATATCTTGGAATAAGAGTTATGAGCTCGTCAATTAAAACTTCTAATCCAACTTCAATACCGCCATGAAAGCACTTTGAGGTATCTCTACGTTACCCACTTGTCGCATACGCTTCTTACCTTTCTTCTGCTTTTCTAGTAGCTTACGCTTACGCGAGATATCACCACCATAGCACTTAGCGGTTACATCCTTACGCATAGCTCGTATATTCTCTCTAGAGATTACCTTAGCACCTATAGCTGCTTGTATGGGTATCTCAAACTGATGTCTTGGAATTAGCTCTCTGAGCTTTTCACATATCTTTTTGCCAAAGGAATAAGCCTTATCTCTATGTATCACTGCACTCAATGCATCTACTACCTTAGCGTTAAGCAAGATATCTAATTTCACAAGATTTGACTGTCTATATCCGATAGGATGATAATCAAAACTGGCATATCCTCTACTCACACTTTTAAGTTTATCATAAAAGTCAAATACTACTTCCGCCATAGGCATCTCAAAGGTGAGCTCTACTCTGTTGCTTGTAAGATATACTTGGTTGATGATCGCACCCCGTTTTTCTATACAAAGTGACATAATAGCTCCTACGTAGTCACCAGCGGTGATTATCTGAGCATTTATATAGGGTTCTTCTAGCCTATCATAATAGTTAGGCTCAGGGAGGTCTGTAGGATTATTTACGATGACTATATTATCTGGTTCTTTCTTTAAGTATGCATGATAACTCACGTTAGGCACAGTAGTGATAACAGTCATGCCAAATTCACGCTCTAGTCGCTCTTGTATAATCTCCATGTGAAGCATACCCAGAAATCCACAACGGAATCCAAAACCAAGAGCAGCAGAACTCTCTGGTTCAAAAACCAAACTCGCATCATTGAGTTGTAGTTTACCCATAGAGTCTCTGAGTTCCTCAAAATCTTCTGTATCCACTGGGAATATCCCTGCAAATACCATCGGTTTTACATCCTCAAAACCAACAATAGCAATCTCTGTAGGCTTACTGGTCAATGTGATGGTGTCTCCTACCTTTACTTCCTTAGCTTCTTTTATACTGCATATGATATATCCTACGTCACCAGTTTTTACTGATTGACGGGCCTCAGGCTTCAATTTTAATACGCCGATCTCTTCAGCATAATATGACTTACCTGTATTCATGAACTTTATTTGATCTTTTTTATTTAGCTCACCATCTATGATTCTAAAGTAGGCTATAATTCCTCTAAAAGGATTAAATACAGAGTCAAATATCAATGCCTTCAATGGACCTTTAGGATCTCCTTTTGGAGCAGGCACTCGGTCTATTACTGCATTTAGTATTTCCAACACTCCCAGACCTGTTTTACCGCTTGCAGGGATTATATCATCTCTATCACACAGTATTAGCTCTTCTATCTGATCTTTTACTTCCTCTGGCTCCGCTCCTGGCAAATCCATCTTATTGAGAACAGGAATAATCGTAAGATCGTGATCTAAGGCTAGATATAGATTTGATATAGTTTGTGCTTGGATCCCTTGGGCCGCGTCTACTATAAGCAGAGCACCTTCACAGGCGGCTATACTTCTACTGACCTCATAGCTGAAATCTACATGGCCTGGAGTATCTATAAGATTAAGCGTATAGTCCACGCCATCTCTGTTATATTTCATCTGGATAGCATGAGATTTTATGGTAATACCACGTTCACGCTCTATATCCATATCGTCGAGCGTTTGCTCTTTCATTTCCCTATCAGTTACAGTACCTGTAATCTGTAGCAGCCTATCTGCTAAAGTGCTCTTACCGTGGTCTATATGAGCTATTATACAAAAATTTCGGATGTTCTCCATTCTAATGCAAAAGTAAGTTTTTTACTGCGTTACAAACGCAGTCTATTTGAAAATGAACAACTTACTTCACTACAAGTTTTTTAGTAATTCTACTAGCTGTATCTTCATCTATTAGTTCTATTACATATAGCCCTTTCTGTAAACTCGTTATTTGCCCTTCAGAGTTTGACACGTAATTTATCTGTTTCCCAAAGATATCGTATATACGGACGGTATATTTTTTTGCATTAGTTATAGTGAAACTACCATTACTCGGGTTAGGGTAGATAGCTATCTGTGTTTCAGGTAAATCAGGAGTACTAAGCATACAAGATGGGTCTTGATAAAAAATCACATCAAAGAAATCGGTATAGTCAGGACAAGAATTCTCTCCACCCGCAGCTACTATTATTCTGAAGGTATCTCTATCTCGCTCAGGAACGAATGTGATATCTCCTAAAGATATATCCCCTGCTGTGACTCTATTTGCATTATTAAATGTATTCGCAACAAACCAAGATAAACTGACACTATTCTCAGCTGTAACAGTAAAATTACTACTAATTGGCACTCCTGTATTCAGATAACAGAAAGAGTCTTCAGCTTCAATATTAAGTATTGGAGCTGCGTCTATTCTAGTAAAAATAGAATCTACATTAAAACATCCTGTAGCAGGGTTCGTATAGTTATAAAATAAGGTAATGTCTGCCCCGTTGATAGTGGCACTGCTTGGGCTAAAAGTATTACCGCCAACTATAGAAATAGAGTCCGTGGAAGTCCATATACCTGTAGCACCAGAAGGAATAGCTCTCAGAAGAATATCTGAGCTACTTTCACAGTAGCTCAGAAAAAGAGGATCAAGTCTAAGTCTCGGCAGTGGGTTGATTATCAAAGATGTATCCTTAAAAGTAGGACAACCACTAGCAGTATGGGTATATCTGATTCTCCAAGAATTAGGAGTCGCTGAAGAACTGACTAATGGAGTACTCAGTAAGGTATTGATGGTATCGCCATCAGAGATCCCTCCTAGTTCTGATGGGTTTCTAAATAAAGTACCAGAGGAAGTATCTAGCACACTCCAGTTTCCCTCTTCTAGATTGACATCCATCAGATTTTTTAATGAAATCCTACCCTCATTTAAACAGATATCTCTACCAGAGGAAAATGTAATCTCGGGTACTTTATAAATAATAATATCTACCGTATCCAAAGTGCTGCATCCACTTGCATTAGTATATGAAAACTCTAAGGTAATTGTGTCACGATAATCATTTTGAACCGCGTAATCAGGCTCATCAAAATTAAGCCACCAATCTGGATAAAAACTATAGCCTCTGGTTTCTAACATATTTGCAGTAAACTTATTAATAGTCGAGTTAGAGTCTAAGCATCTCCAAGTAGATATCCCTAGTGAAGTATTGGCTGGACTGAGCACTATATCTGTGTCCAGCCTTATAGAGCCTAAATCTTGGCAATACGCACGACTTTGAAGTACTGTGCTTGGTAAAGCATTCACTGTAATATTTACGGTATCTCTGCCTATACATTGAGTAGACGGGTCTTGATGAGCATAGACTAAACTCGTTTGTATGTAAGTAGCTGGTGGTACTATTAGACTGCAAGATTCTGCCGTATTAAATGATTTATTACTGTCTATGAGATAAGAATTTGTTAAAGTACTCCAAAACCCAGTTGTACTAGGAGCACCAGCAGGAGTTATTATCTTATTATTGAGTAAAATAGAACCATAGTCACAACACACACTCTCATCATCTCCTGCATCAACAACAGGTGGCAAATTCAAGGTGACAGAAATTGTATCATAAAATGTAACAGTAGAATCTTGAGTCTTTAATATAACTTCTCCGCTCGCCGAGAAGCTAGCCTGTGTGATTCCAGAGCTAGGTGAGCTAAACGTAGCTACAGAACTAATCCACTCATATGAAGCAGGAGTGCCAGTGACTATACTATCTATTAAAAGTAAAGTAGCATTCGTACACGCATTTCTATCTCCGAGCTTGATCTGCACATCGAGCTGAGCTTGAGTCCCAAAAGCAGAAAAGATAAGTAGACAGGATAATAGTTTTTTCATGAATTTTGTACAGTTGTAATAGTTAGATGCTATAGACCTCAAATGGTTGCATCCATAAACTTGAATTAAAGATAGAAGAATTTTAAATCTACTAGTCAAAGCGATAGTAAATATTCGTTTAATATAATATATCCTAGATCTCAAATCAAATAATAGCACATATAGATAATTAATAAACACCTTATTGCCTGTTTTAGGCTATAAATTTTATTTTTGCGGGCTTTAAAACAAACAACAATAAATTAAAATCTAAAAACTCATGGGAAAAATGATGATTTACATGCCGATAGCTATGGCCATAATAGGTCTACTATATATGGTAGTGAAAAAAGGCTGGGTAATGAAACAAGATGCTGGAGATGGCGTAATGAAAGAAATATCTGATCATATATATGATGGTGCTTTAGCATTCTTAAAAGCAGAGTACAGACTGCTCGCCATTTTTGTGGTAATAGCTAGTGTAGTACTTGCAGGTGTTTCATATTTTGTAGAGTCTACGCATATTCTTATCGTAGTAGCCTTCATCATAGGAGCTATATTTTCTGCTTATGCGGGAAATATGGGTATGAAAATAGCTACTAAGACAAACGTAAGAACAACACAAGCAGCTAAAACTAGTCTTCCAAATGCACTTAAAGTGTCTTTTGGTGGAGGTACAGTGATGGGACTTGGTGTTGCAGGACTTGCAGTTTTAGGCCTTACAGCATTCTTCATAGTTTTCTATCAATATTTTATGGATGGCGTTTGGACCAACTCTGGTGATATGACAGTAGTGTTAGAAACACTTGCAGGTTTCTCTCTAGGAGCAGAGTCTATAGCCCTATTTGCTAGAGTAGGTGGTGGTATATACACCAAAGCAGCTGACGTAGGTGCTGACCTTGCTGGTAAAGTACAGGCTGGTATTCCAGAAGATGATCCACGTAATCCTGCTACAATAGCAGATAATGTAGGAGATAATGTAGGAGACGTAGCAGGTATGGGAGCCGATTTATTTGGTTCGTATGTAGCTACAGTGCTTGCTGCTATGGTATTAGGTAACTATGTGATAGCAGATATGGGTGGATCTATACAAGATGCATTTGGAGGAATAGGACCTATCCTATTACCTATGTCTATAGCAGGTATCGGAATTGTTATATCTATCATTGGTACATTCTTAGTGAAAATATCAAGTAATGAGGCTAAAGAAAAAGATGTTCAAAAAGCATTGAATATAGGAAATTGGGCTTCTATAGTTCTCGTGGCTGTAGCTTGTTTTGCCCTAGTAAAATGGATGCTTCCAGAAACTATGCAAATGAACTTCTTCGGTGAAGGTCTACAAGATATTTCATCTATGCGAGTATTTTATGCTTGTTTAGTTGGCCTAGTAGTAGGAGCTGGTATTTCTGCTTTTACAGAGTATTACACTGGTCTTGGTAGCAAGCCAGTTATGAAAATAGTACAACAATCAAGTACAGGTGCAGGAACCAACATTATCGCTGGTCTTGCTACGGGTATGATATCTACATTCTCTTCTGTATTATTATTTGCAGCTGCTATATGGGCATCTTATGCTCTTGCAGGTTTCTATGGTGTCGCACTTGCTGCATCTGCTATGATGGCTACTACTGCTATGCAACTTGCTATTGACGCATTTGGTCCTATAGCTGATAATGCTGGAGGAATAGCTGAAATGAGTGAGCAAGAGCCTATCGTACGTGAGCGTACTGATATCCTAGATGCTGTAGGTAACACCACTGCTGCTACGGGTAAAGGTTTTGCTATTGCTTCTGCTGCGTTGACATCTTTAGCACTTTTTGCCGCGTATGTTACCTTCACAGGTATAGATGGTATTAATATATTTAAAGCTCCTGTATTAGCTATGCTATTCGTAGGAGGTATGGTTCCAGTAGTATTCTCCGCACTAGCTATGAATGCTGTGGGAAAAGCTGCTATGGAAATGGTAAATGAAGTAGTACGTCAATTTAAAGAAATTCCAGGATTAATGGAAGGTACTGCTAAGCCAGAATATGCTAAATGTGTAGATATTTCTACTAGAGCTTCTTTGAAAGAAATGATGTTGCCAGGTATCTTAACTATTGGATTCCCTATTCTAGTAGTACTTGTAGGTAAATTATTTTATCAAGAAGACAATTCACTTGTAGCAGAAATGCTAGGTGGATATATGGCTGGTGTTACTGTATCTGGTGTGCTTTGGGCTATTTTCCAAAACAACGCAGGCGGTGCATGGGACAATGCTAAAAAATCTTTTGAAGCAGGTGTAATGATCAACGGAGAAATGACATATAAAGGTTCTGATGCCCACACAGCTGCTGTAACTGGAGATACAGTTGGAGATCCTTTTAAGGATACTTCAGGCCCATCTATGAATATCTTAATAAAACTAACATGTCTTATTGGTCTTGTGATTGCTCCGATGCTAGGCGATCATATGGGAACAGAAAACCATAGCTCTACAAAGCCTACTTGTACTCCATCAGAATTAGCTGCTCACGTAACTACTTGTGCTACAGAAGGAGCAGATCACACTGCTTGTTTTGCATCTGATATAAAGCCTTGCTGTGCAGATAAAGATGAAAATAAACTAGCTGTGACATCTACAGGTGCTGTGTTAAGTACAGAAGTAACAGAAGCTATAGAAGATGCCTTAAAAGCGTCAAAATAGTTTTAGATAGCAATTTCATATGAGCAAGCATATCCTACCAATCTCACGATTGAAAAGCATCATAATAGCTGTGACAAAAGGATTTGCTTGCTTTTTTTTATTAGTCATTACAACAGCGTTTCAAGCTGTTGAAAACGATTCATTGTGTCCAAGTGAATCAGATGAACACAATAAAAAGCTAATAAGTCTTCAATCTGACGAATTTCAAGCGTATACTAATCGTGTGTACAGACAACTAAAATATTCAGCTGGTCAAGATTCAATTAATGAACATGTGCTAACCCTTGCAATCAAAGGTTACACATACCTGAAGCATACTGAAGAACTTAACTCATCTCAATACCTCACGATCATAGATTTTTCTAAATATTGCAATATGAAAAGAATGTGGGTTGTAAATATGATTACTAAAAAAATCATATTCAATGAATTAGTAGCTCACGGAGCTAATAGTGGTGATACTTATGCTAAATACTTTAGCAATGAGCACAACAGTAATAAGAGTTCACTTGGGTTCTATAAAACAGGAGGCTTATATCAAGGGAGTAATAATCTATCACTTAAACTTAACGGATTGGAAAAAAAATTCAATTCGAATGCCTTCACAAGAGGAATAGTAATACACGGTGCGAGCTATGTCAATAAAAGTATAGTAGAAGGAGAACAACGCATAGGCAGAAGCTACGGATGTCCTGCTGTTTCTAAAGAAATTAATAAACAATTAATAACAACTATAAAAGAAGGAAATTGTCTCTTTGTATACCATCCTACCTCTACTTACTTAGAAAACTCAAAACTAGTGAATGCTAATCTCTGCATAACTATGGAGGACTTAAACATATAATACCACTAGCATCCGAAAGTTTTTAAACCAGAACTACAAAGCCTCTGTATCTCAATGTACACATAGCCTAGGTTCAATTTATCCTGAAAATAAGTCTTGATCAAACAGTAACTCCCTTTGTTTTTTGAAT
>Ga0222647_1000150_pt1 | contig 37474 bp, 42 predicted proteins | sample AntAcemetagen333_FD_179864 | JGI IMG/M metagenome (GOLD analysis project Ga0222647, IMG submission 179864) | Saline water microbial communities from Ace Lake, Antarctica - #333 | ecosystem: Environmental > Aquatic > Non-marine Saline and Alkaline > Saline | place: Antarctica: Ace Lake...
CTGTCGTCGGGGATTGAGTACTGTTTGATGAAGTAGTAGAATTAGTATTACTAGAATTTGTAGTGGATGGTTGAGTATTGTCCTCTTTGTTAGGTTTTGATTGGTTTGAATTTGCTTGTTGATCTAAAAAGTTTTGGATTGTTCTTTCGGTAGCATTGTGTCTAGCGTTTAATATCTGTACACTTGATATTTGATAGCCTTCTCGTTCATGAGGCGAGCTTTTTTCTCCATTATGGCCGTCGTAACTCAGTCCATAAGCATACCCTTCGTTTCCTTCTTTTACCAAACCATTAACGAATGTTACACGTATATTTATGCTACTAGGCGAAATAATTTTAGGGTAATCTCCTGAGTATTCTCTGTAGGGATACAGTACATTTTTATACACATAGCCAGAAGAATTAAGGAATGAGCCCTCATACCCTACAGATCCTTGTATCTTCCATAGTTTATCTGTTTTTGCTGCATCTGAAGCGTCATCCCATCTAAAATTATTCGAAGTGCTAGATACAAAGGATATATCACTTAGTATGGCACCATCCTGATTTATACTTCCATAACTTGCAATTGTATACTTGGAATCTTTGTATTTCTGAGCATTTGTAATAGTGGATATGAAGAGTGTAAAAAAGATAACTGCGTATCTTGAAACAATCACTTTTTTAAAATCAAAAGTTAATAGCGAAACTGGGTAAACTGAAGTAAGATTTATCTAATTTTTATTTGCTACTAACACTGATAGCAGTATTGGGTTTTTACTCATAGAGCAAATATGTCGTCTGATACATTTATAAAACATACCCCTTTTAGGGTAATTTTAGGTGTAAAATAGATTTAATCATAAAATGTCTCAAGTAAATTGGGTCTCTAATCACCCTAAATTAAAAAGGGATATTAAGACCTACAATAAAATTTGTGTAATTCCCTTTAAGAGAATAGTTGCCCTTTGGGCTTCTTTCACTGTTAATACATTTATAAGCTATTTATATGTAAAAATCCCAACTAAACGTAACGTAATTATCCTGCAAATATCTTTATGGTAGCCTTCATATCTGATATCTGTTCTAAGATCAGATACCGTTAAATCATTTCATCCCCTTCAACTTCAGCTCTAGCTCATTCATGTCATCCCGTAAGCGAGCAGCTTCCATAAAGTCCATTTCTTTGGCTGCCTTTAGCATTTGAGCTTTAGTGCTTTCTAGTGCTTTTTTCACACCATCCTTAGTCATATACTGCATCACTGGATCTGCGGCTATACTCATCGGACTTTCTCTTCTCTCGTACGGATTAGTCACTCTCTCTAGAGCAGATTTATCTTTCTTCTCAAAGACAGATTCCTTGCTTCGTATGATGGTCTCCGGATGTATACCATGCTCTTCATTGTGTTTCATCTGTACAAGTCTTCTTCGCTCAGTTTCATCTATAGTCTTACGCATACTATCTGTGATTTTATCAGCGTACATGATTACTTTTCCATTCACATTACGAGCGGCACGACCTACGGTCTGTACTAGACTTCGCTCACTTCGGAGAAATCCTTCTTTATCCGCATCCAGTATAGCTACTAGACTCACTTCTGGAAGATCCAGTCCTTCTCGCAGTAGATTCACACCTATGAGTACGTCTATATCCCCAGCACGCAGTCTATCGAGGATTTCTACTCGGTCCATAGTCTTTACTTCGGAGTGTATATAGGTAGCTGATATGCCTAGATTTCGGACGTATTTGTCGAGCTCTTCCGCCATACGCTTGGTAAGGGTAGTCACCAGCACACGGTCACCCATTTTTATTCGTTCGTCTATTTGCTCCAGTAAGTCATCTACTTGATTGGTACTTGGTCTTACTTCTATGATAGGGTCTAGTAGTCCTGTAGGTCGTATTACTTGCTCTACTATTACGCCTTCACTATCATTTATTTCATAGTCTGCAGGTGTAGCACTTACATAGACTACTTGATTAGTTACTTCGCCAAATTCTTCGAATTTCAGTGGTCTGTTATCCAATGCAGCAGGCAATCTGAAACCATAGTCTACTAAGTTTATTTTTCGAGCTCTATCCCCTCCATACATAGCACGTACCTGTGGCAACGTCACGTGACTTTCATCTACTATCATAAGGTAGTCATCTGGGAAGTAATCTATAAGACAAAATGGTCGCTGACCAGGTTCTCTGCCGTCCATGTAGCGACTATAGTTTTCTATACCACTGCAGTAGCCTAGCTCACGCATCATTTCCATGTCAAACTCTGTACGCTCTTGTAGTCGCTTAGCTTCTAGTGGTTTACCTACGCTTTGGAAGTATTCTACTTGCTTCACCATGTCGTCCTGGATATGAGTTATGGCATTGTTAAGTCTATCTTTTGGGGTGATAAAGAGCTGAGCAGGGAATATCGCTGCATCTTGCAATACACTGATACGAGCACCCGTCATGGGATCTATGGTTTCTATCTCTTCTATCTCATCACCGAAGAATCCTACCCGCAATGCTACTTCGTCATAGGCTAAGTAAACATCTACAGTATCTCCTTTTACTCTAAAAGTAGCTCGCTTAAAGTCTGCTGCTGTACGGGAGTATAAACTGGCTACTAGTGCCTGCAGTAAGGTGTTTCTATTTAGCTTTTGTCCTACGGAGATGCGTATCACACTGTCCTCGTAGTCATTTGGATTACCGGCACCGTAGATGCAACTCACAGATGCTACTACTATCACATCTCTACGACCACTTTGGAGAGCGGAGGTAGTCTGTAGTCGCATTTTTTCTATTTCTTCATTGATATTTAGGTCTTTTTCTATGTAGGTATTACTACTAGGAATGAATGCCTCTGGCTGATAGTAGTCGTAGTAGGATACGAAATATTGTACAGAGTTATTCGGAAAAAAGTGTTTGAATTCTCCGTAGAGCTGAGCTACCAGCGTCTTATTATGACTTACTATAAGAGTAGGTTTTTGTGTTTGCTGTATCACATTAGCAATGGTAAATGTTTTTCCACTACCAGTTACACCTAGGAGAGTCTGAGCTGGTAAGCCGTCATTTACACCTTGGACTAGTTGCTTAATAGCTTCGGGTTGATCTCCTGTAGGTTTAAAGGGTGCTTGTAGTTCAAAAGGCATGTCTGCAAAGGTAGTACTTAAGTAAATAGGGCGGGAGTCTCGTGAATAGAAAATTGTCAGAAAATTAGGGAGGCAGAGTGTGTCTTAAACCAACTTGTAGATGAAAGGTTCATGGAGATTGCACTAGAAAACCACCCACCATATAGAGGAGCTATTATAATAGCCACGAACGTTGGTATTGAGGAGGCTGTCTATCCTAGGCCCTGATCCATAATCGCCATAGAGATTAAGAAATGTAGAAGTAGAGTCAATACCTATATCTGAGAATACTTGTACATATTTTTCTGCTTTATAGCCGCTACAGTAAATTGTAGAAATGGTATACGTGTAAATCAGTTCTCCTTGGTCCACTTTGTTTACTATGAAATTATAGGACATAGCAGTATCGTTCATGTCCATCGGCAGTTCTAATAAGTAAGCAGAGTCATACAAGTTTCTATTATATTGCCACTCAGCGGTGAGAGTATCTCCTCTTAGATCTTGGTTATGGTACCATACGGAGAAAGCAGAATCTGAGCCTACCAAGAGTGTAGGTTCCTTAAAAATTCCAGGACAATCCCTAATCTCACATCCGCCACCCATTAACACAGGCGAACAAAAGAATATGAGTAATAACTTTTTTACCATAATAATTGTAATCCACAGCCCGCACTAAATTGAATCCCAGTATACCGTCCTATTGGTGCAAAATTAGCTTTGTATAATGGGTCTTGTTCTATCGTGCTGCTCTCTATGATCATAGGTAAAATACTGATAGCTATATGCTCACCAAACTTTAACTTGACACCTAGATTATATTCAAAATAGTTGAACTTCTTATCCTTCACATTTGCAGTATAAACGTAGTCATCGTAGAGATTCCCTGCTATGACCTTGGTAGCTTCTATCTGAGCTTTACCTCTGTAGTATTTAAATCCGGTGGTCACATAGCTTCGAACTTTAGACCCTTCTTCAGCATTGACCTTGAAATCTCCTGACATTCCTAAACCGTAATAAAGCCCTTTAATGGTATTATCGTTAAACCCTTTTAGATAGCTTTTACGATAGGTGGCAGATCCACCGCCTAGATCCAGTTGTATCTTTTCCTTATAATTAAATGAAACCTGTGAGATTAGATTTTTACCTAATCGGTAGTCAAAAGCCAGTCCCATACGGATATCACTTTTCTCTTGGCTATAACTGTGCGGCATTACGAAAATTAAAAAGAAAAGTGTTAAACTAGTTTTCACGATTTTCAAATATATATAAATTGCTCTTAAAACCTACGGGTCTGATATTTGCAGTGGAGGTATGTTCTTACCTTTCCATTTCTATTTCCTCATATACTTTCACTCCTCCCAATAGCATACTGTACATTTCTCCTTTGTAGTTAATCTGTACCATATTCTTTTGATTGGGAAATTGAGCTTGGAGTAGTGAGTTCTCCATGCTCACTGTTTTTAGTTTTCTACGGCATTTTATGGGTTTGAAGTGGATGATTACTTCAGCAAAGGTTACTTCTATGATAGCTATAGCTAAATCTTGTTCTTTACCATTAAATCTCAGAGAAGTATTAGATGATATGTACTTATTAATAAGGGTTTTGTGTGTTTCTATTGAAGTGTTTTCTAGGTTTATTTCTTGCTCCGAAAATGCAGATAATACGCCTTCAAGATGTTCAGTGTCAGTACGCCAAGTAGTTTCAAAGGTTTTAGAGTCTTCGCTGTACGTCATATTCATCCACGAGGTGTGGAAGTCATGCGTGGGAGTTAGTGTGAGTAGAAAGGATAGTATTAGGTTAAGCATTTTACTTTTTTATTCGTTTGTCTTCTGTTGCAATCTTACAAAAAAAACGTAGAAATCTGTTTGGTGCTTTTTCTAGGACACTTTCCAGTTGTTTCTCTCTGTTAAACTTAAAACTACCACCTAATAAATTAAGGGAATTGTTTTTTGCTTTATGAGTAAATAGGTTTTTTGTAGCTTCATATTGCATCCTGAATGAAGGATGCATGTTGAGAGGTATTAACGGAAGGAGTAGCTTCTTTTCACCCCAAAAGTAGTAATGAAATGGGATAAGCGACAGGTTATAAATCGTCGTTAGTATTCTTTCACCAGGTTTTAGATATTTTAAAGAATCTGCCAGAATGTGAATTGATTTTTGTGTGTTTGATTTTCCATTAATAATGATAAAGGCATCTTCCTCATTATTAAACTTCACTATAGCACCTGTAAAACTAGAATCTAAACTTAGTTTGCTTCTAGAACCAACTTTCGCCCCAAAATCTAAACTGATATACAAAGTGTCTATATCAATAGCACGGTTAAGCTTTACACCTTGAGCATTAACTTGGAGCATAGATATTAAAATGCTAACTAGGGTTATTGATGGTCTCATTTACTAAACAAAACTACAAAATAAGTTGAAGAGGTAAATGCTGTTGTTAGTTTAAAGAATTTAGTTCTCTATTTTCCCTTTCTTTGCCACTCTTTAATGAAAAATATAGCATTCATACTCAATATTACTTTTTGTCTTGTCGGTTTTAGCTCTTTAGCTCAAAATCAGAATACAAATCAAAATAAATTTCGTCAGCTCGATCCGGATTTACCTACGCCCAATGTGTACCGCACAGCGAGTGGAGCCCCTGGACATCAGTACTGGCAAAACACGGCTGATTATACTATGGCCCTGCGTCTAGATGATGATAACCAGCGTGTGTACGGCGAGGAAGAAATTACCTATAATAATGCCTCTCCTGACAAACTAGAATACCTTTGGGTGCAGTTAGATCAGAATATGCGTAGTCCTGAGTCTGAGACCTATCAAATACAGCAGGGTAAACTAAGTGATGGAGTTAGTCTGTATGAGTATTTTAATATGTTTCACACCTTTCCAGGTGGATTTAACATAGACCACGTGCAAGACTCGGCGGGTAAAGACTATACCGTAAAAGTAAATCATACGATGATGCGTATAGACCTAGATGAACCGCTAAAAGCTGGTGAGTCTATTAAGATAAACATCAAGTGGTGGTATAACATAAATGACCGCATGGAAATAGGCGGTAGAAGTGGATACGAGTATTTCAAAGAAGAAGATAATTACTTGTACACTATAGCTCAGTTTTTTCCTAGAATGGCTGTATACAGCGACGTGACTGGATGGCAAAACAAGCAGTTCTTGGGCAATGGAGAGTTTACACTTCCTTTTGGCGACTATGATGTAAAACTTACGGTACCTAGTGATATGGTAGTAGGTGCTACAGGCGAAATACAAAACACAAATGAAGTACTTAGTACTACTCAACAAGCTAGGCTAGAACTAGCCAAAACGAGTGATACACCAATAATCATAGTGACACAAGCTGAGGCTGAAAAGAATGAAGTAAGCAGAGCGAAGGATACTAAAACGTGGCACTTCAAAGCAAATAATGTGCGTGACTACGGATGGTGTGCTAGCCGCAAGTTTATCTGGGATGCACAGGGTGTCCAGTTCGGAGATAGAACAGTGATGGCTATGTCTCTTTATCCTAAAGAAGGAAATCCTATGTGGGAGATGTACAGTACTAAAGCAATTGTATTGACCTTAGAAACATATTCTAAATTTACTTTCGATTACCCCTATCCAGTGGCTTATTCTATCAATGGGAAAAGCATAGGAATGGAGTATCCGATGATCTGTTTCAATGGAGGAAGAACAGATAAAGAAGGTAAATTCACGGATGCGGTAAAATACAGAACGATACTCGTCATCATACACGAAGTAGGGCATAATTATTTCCCTATGATTATAAACTCAGATGAGAGACAGTGGACATGGATGGACGAAGGCTTAAATACCTTCCTTCAGTATCAAACAGAAAAAGAATGGACAGATGAGTCTGGAAAAGCTTTTCCTAGTAGCCGTGGTCCTGCTGACAAAATAGTGCCGTATATGGGTGGAGATAAGCGATATATCTCGCCTATCATGAGTAACTCGGAGAGTATCTACCAGTTTGGCAATAATGCCTATGGCAAGCCGTGTACTGCACTGAATATACTGAGAGAGACAGTAATGGGTCCAGAGTTGTTTGACTACTCATTTAAGATGTACTCCAATAGATGGATGTTTAAGCATCCGAGTCCTGCAGATTTATTTCGTACGATGGAAGACGCCAGTGCTATGGATTTAGATTGGTTTTGGAGGGGATGGTTTTATACTACAGATCACTGCGATGTAGCCATCACAGATGTGAAAGAATATAGAGTCAACTTTAACGAGCCGAAAGAAGGTACATCTTCTAAAAAGGCACGTAAGATGGTGAAGAAGCAAGAGAAAAAACGAAGTTTTGACCCGATACTACAGAGCGTAGCGTATGCCCAAGATCCAGCAGCAGCGTATGAAAAAGTAAAAGAAAGTATCACGGATACACGTCAAAGTAAGCTCAATGAAGATGCGTACTTCTATCAAGTAGACTTAGAGATGATAGGTGGCCTAGTAATGCCGGTGATCTTCAAACTAGAGTATGCAGATGGTACAGAGGAAGAAATCAGACTACCAGCAGAAATATGGAAAATGCAAAATGAAAAGCTAGAAGAAACCGTAAGTAAAGTGCTAGTAACGGATAAGCCAGTAGCTAAGATAATACTCGATCCTAATCTAGAAACTGCAGACACAGATACGGGCAATAATGTATGGGTGAAGTAAGATGAAACACTGGCTTGCAGCATTCCGACTAAAGACGCTACCTCTAGCACTGGGAGCGATTATACTAGGTAGCAAGCTGCACGAGTTGTCTTTTGACTTTCAGATATTTTTATTCGCTGCTCTTACTGCTATCTTATTACAGATACTGAGTAACTTGGCTAACGACTATGGTGACTACGTGAAAGGTACGGACAAGCACCGCAAAGACCGTCAACTCTCTGGTGGTACTATTACCCCACAAGCTATGAAAGTAGCTATAATACTTTTTGGATTATTTGCTCTTTCGTCTGGCATTTATTTACTGACTATTTCTTTCGGAGATCAATGGAGGTATTGGTTTCAGTTTTTAGGATTGGGACTAGCGAGTATAGCTGCTGCGGTGATGTACACAGTAGGAAAAAAAGCATATGGATACAATGGACTTGGAGACGTATTTGTGTTTATCTTTTTCGGACTGATAGGGGTAGTAGGCACGGCTTTTTTATTTAAGCAAGAAATAAGTGCCAGTTATTGGCTGCCAGCCATAGGCTATGGATGCCTTTGCGTAGGCGTGCTCAATGTCAATAATATCCGAGATCTAGATAAGGACGTGCTGACTAATAAAATCACACTAGCCTCCAAAATCGGCAAAGAAGGAGCTTTGAACTATCAGATAGTATTATTAGCCATTGCATTTTTGTGCTTTCTGGGACACCATTTTTTAGAGGGTTATGTGAGTCTTGCTCCTATTGGAGTAGTGTTTTTAGGGTACTCGCATATCACTAGATTGCAGGTGGCGGATAGCTCTGAAGATTATAATCAGCAGCTTAAGTTTCTGTCGCTTGGCAGCTTGGTAATTGTCATACTTTTTCTTATCAAATTGTTTTATTAGTATTATGTTCACTTTCATTATCCGTAAGCACGAGTTGGATTTTATAAAACCAGCCAAGACTTCTAGAAATATATTTACAAAACGAGCCATTTATCTCATCGAGTTATATGATACTATATCAGATAAGACTGGACTAGGAGAAGCTGCACCACTCTCACTGCTCAGTGTAGACGATGTAGCAGATTATGAGCCTGTTTTACGAAAAAAGTTAGAAGAATTTTGTGAAGTAGGAGACTTAAGAGAAATAGACTTAGAGCTGTATCCGAGTATTCGTTTTGGCATAGAGACAGCTCTACTGGATCTAAAATCAGATGATGTAGGCCGAATATATCACACACCATTTACCAGAGGAGAAGCTAAAATGCCCGTGAATGGTCTCGTATGGATGAATGATGCAGAGGCTATGTATGAGGAAGCAGTAGCTAAGATAAAGGCAGGATTTGATGTGATAAAGTTTAAAATTGGAGCATTGGATTTTGATGAAGAGTGCAGAATGCTAGAGAAGATAAGAAAGGAATACTCAGCCTTTAAAGTAACACTGCGTGTAGATGCAAACGGAGCATTCAAGGCTAATGAGGCACTGGAGCAACTGAATGAGCTTAAGCGATTTGAACTGCACAGCATAGAGCAGCCTATTGCCACCCGGCAGTGGGATGATATGGCTAAACTCTGCAAAGAGAGCCCTATAGACATAGCTTTAGATGAAGAATTAATAGGCACTAAAATAGATTTAGCTGCCCAAATGCTGAATCATATTAAACCGAACTATCTCATATTAAAACCAAATCTTATAGGAGGAGTATCACAAGCTGATAAATGGATAGAACACGCCCGTAAATTAGATATAGATTGGTGGGCCACTTCTGCTCTGGAGAGCAATGTAGGACTGAATGCCATAGCTCAATGGGTGAGTACATATCCGGTGACTCTCCATCAAGGGCTGGGTACGGGTGGCTTGTTTTCTAATAATCTTGAGACCCGTTTAAGGTTATCTAATGGACAGATGAATTACCATGTAGATTAGCTGTGCAGTTTATAAGTCTGTGGGTACGTTTTTTACTCCAGTTTTAGTATAATCTTTATTGTTTTAATTGGGAATTTGACATTGGCACGATAATTTCATTATGTTTGTAATCGAAAATGAAACGAATAGTTTCCATAGCATTAACACTTTTATTCACTTTTGCAATCTCATTTGCAACGGGAGGAGACAAGCTTGGTCAGAATTATCCTAATCCTGCCAAGGAGAAAACGTATGTCAATGTTGAGTTTTCTTCTGCTCAAGCCACTCTTACGCTCTCTAGTATTCTTGGAGAAATTATACAGTTTCAGAAGCTTCCATATTCAGGTACGTTTATGTTAGACGTTACTAATATCCCTGATGGAGTGTACTTTTACACGTTAGAGACTGATGGTCATAAAATGACTAAGAAGCTCACAGTAAAGAAGTAGTCACTTACTAATTTCACATTTTTATTGGTTAATTTAAGTTCAGACATAGGGATGTTCTTGCACGCTCTAGTCCCTACAGCATATGTTTTTTAGAAGACGTACAGGTGTTTATTTCGTTTTGTATAGGCTCGCTATATATTGGCAGCTATGATTCAGACATGAATATTGAAGAGGCTTTAGCCAAGACCGAATCAGTCTTTATACCAATTAAACTACAAAATGTCGTACATAGGGTCTACTGAAAATCTCAGAAGGGTCCAATGTGGCTTGTTTGCCAATAGAAGACGTATAGGAATACTTCGATATGCAGGAAATAAGGCAGATAGGATTCTTCTGTGACCACATTTTGCCAAATAGGCAAAATGAAAAATGCACGTATTTTAAGGGTTTAGGTAAATTACTTTGCATTTCTATTCCAAGAAATTAACTTTATTTTAACGTAACCTATTGATCACAAATAACATAAGTCGTTCTAGTTCTTTTTTCAGTAAACCCTACATAACAGATTCTTTTACAGCCATTTCTTTGGTATAAAAATAGCTTGGCTGCCTCCGGAACGAAACCGTAACTACTGCTACCTGCCTGCAGGTGCTTAATTTTTCTGCCTCAAACTGATTGAAAATAATTCCATCTTTAATATGTCATTCTATAATTCATTTGGTATTAGTCACTCAGTCTGTACAATATACTAGAACAGATTTGGAAACAGAGGGACACTATAGAGAATTAGAGGAGTTGGTGTGAGGAGAAGTACTGCAAAACGTCTTCTTTACCGTACTGCATTACTTTTAGTTTGACAGTTTTCTTTTGTCGTTTGATCTTAGGATTAAAGTTGTGTGTATTGATGAATATTGTCTGAGCCTTCTGCTGTGACCCTAAATGTCTTCTATTGAGGTACTCTCTACTCAGTAAACCAAATGACATCATGAAATCCCCAGTTCTATGGATAGATTTTGGGGCTATTTCTGCAGTGGAACTGTCCACCTCTAGTTTGATACCTAGCGTTTTTACATTGCACTTGTAGTAGGAGTTAGCACCTTTATTAGCAGTTACTAAGGTGTCAAACAGATAAAAGGGATAATTATCTAAAATGCCGCCATCCACCATCACTTTAGTAGTAGAGTCTGCATCTTTTTTCTCCACTAAGCTGCCGTCTGGCTGCATAAATATAGCCTCGAAATACACTGGAATACTAATACTGATTCTTACGGCATCTAGCACTTTCATCTTAGGATAGGTTTGGTGGCTGAATATTTCTATTCTTTGATCAGTAAGATTAGCACCGGTGATGTAAAGTAGTTTTACATCCTTGCCAGCGTGGTGTGCGTCATAAAGTTCCTGAAAAGTCAGATCAGCAGAAAAACCTTTTGCCATCATTATCTTACCCAAGTCTTTTGTGAGTCTATCTGTTTTATAGTATCCATAGGTTCTTTTTATCCGGACCAGACCACCTATGACTGGTAAGCCTACCTGATTGTACTTACCAAAGTTTGTGTTTAGATTTAAATGACGAATTTCTTTGCCAGAATAACCTAGAGCATACATCATCCCATTCATAGCTCCAGAGCTAGTCCCAGCTACTTGCACTATGCTGTCTGACATTCCTAGGCTATCTAAGACTTCAAAAGCACCGGCGTAGGCCAAACCTTTCATTCCGCCACCTTCCAACACGAGGTTAGTGTATTGTGCTTGTGATAAAAAGCTAAATGCCAAAAGTAGAAGGGTGAGAGTATTTTTCATTTATTAATAATGCACTATGGATATTATTGTTCAATAGTATCGAATATTAACGGTTTTTATATGCCGTTAATAGACCCGTTGAAGTGTGATACAAGAGTATGGTGCTGTGAGCGTTAAGATGATACAAATTGATAAAACACGAATTCATACTAAGCTAAAAACAGGTTGCCAATCATAAAGTAAAGGAATAGCCCAAGTAAATCATTGCTCGTGGTGATAAAAGGGCCAGTGGCTAAGGCAGGATCTATCTTTAATTTATCCAAAGCCAGCGGAACTATGGTGCCTATTACCGCGGCCATGAGAATAACACTCAGCAGAGCCAAGCTTACGGTCATCATTATATCTAAGTGGTTACCAGATAGGAATCCGTAGCCCATTAGCAGGCCAGAACAAACTAAACCATTAATTACTGCTATGGCAAGTTCCTTGCCAAGTTTACCCCACACATCACTGTTTGTGATAGAGTTATTTGCCAGTCCCTGCACCATTATGGAGCTAGACTGTACACCTACGTTACCTGCCATGGCCATTATGAGCGGCATAAAGAGTGCTAATTGTACATTTTTAGTGAGTTCAGCTTCAAATCCCCCTATAACTAGCGAACTGGCTATACCTCCTGCTAATCCTATGATGAGCCAAGGTAGACGTGCTCTGGTATTACTAAATATGGTATCAGAAGTGTCTTTTCTTCCACTGATACCAGAAAGCATTTGATAATCTTTATCTGCCTCTTCTTTTACGAAATCTATAATATCGTCAAAAGTGATACGACCTACTAGTCTATTAAAAGCATCTACTATAGGTAAAGCTACGAGGTCATACTTTTGGATGGTAGCCGCTACCTCTTCCCCCGAGGTGTAGGTGTATTCATAGATAATATTATCGTTGTAGATTTCATCTACGGTCATTTTTTCTTTGGCTAAGAGTATAGCTTTCAGTGATACCCAGCCTACTAGTTCGTCATAGTCATCCACCACATATATGGTATACACCTTGCTTACTTCTTCGGCTTGCAGACGTATCTCATCTGTACATTGTTTTACGGTCCAGTGAAGTTTTACCTTTATGAGCTCTTTGGCCATTAGTCCACCTGCCACGTTATCTGCGAATTTGAGGAGAGAGGATATGTTTTTACTGTGTTCTTTATCCTCAAGAGTACGCAGTATCTCCTTGCCCTGAGTAGAGTCCATAGCATTCAGTATGTCTGCGGCATCATCGGAGTCTATGTATGCAAAGAAATCATTAGCTATTTCTTCATTGGTATATCCTGCCAAAAACTTGAGTTTGATGTCGTTTTCTAGCTCAATGAGAACATCCACTTTTTTTTGTGGCTCAAGAAGTGAGGCTACATATACGGCCTCTTCTAGCTCGAGATCGTCAAATAATTCAGCAATATCAGCTGGATATAGTTTGTCCAATACCGGAAGAACTTCTTCCTGATTATGGGCTTGTATTAGAGTTACTAGCTCTTCTACGAATTCTTTTGTGATTTCAATTGCTGACATGTTGCTCTATAAATGCCGTTAATTCTTCGAACTGTAAGTGTGTCAAATTCTCGGGTCGCAAGGTAGCATATTGATGTGTATTAAGTATCTCCTTTGGAATAATCGTGGCTAGACCATTACTCAGCGTTTTTCTCCGCATCCCAAAGGATGTCTTAACTACACGCTTAAGTAGTTTCGGATCGCATTTCCACTGGTGATTTATTCGTGTAGCTTTTACCACTATGCTATTTACACGCGGTGGAGGATTAAATGCCTCGGGTCCTAGCGTCATCACCTTTTCTACCGTATAGTAAAATGGCGTAAGTACACTGAGTATCCCATAGTCTTTTTTGTCCTTCGGTTGAGCTACTAATCGAACGCCCATTTCCAACTGAAACATGCCTACCCATCGCTCTACGAGATCTGTGTTTTCTATAATTTTAAAAACTATTTGAGATGAAATGTTATAGGGGAAATTACCAATAAGACTAAACTGCTCATTGTAGTAATCCCTTAGATTTACCTTTAGAAAATCTGCTTTGATAATTTCTATGTTTTCAAAATGCTGCTCCAGGTATGTGGCCGCTTCTGGGTCTATCTCTACCGCTCTAAATCGTTTGGCATCATTCAGCATAAATTGGGTGATAATACCCATGCCAGGACCTATTTCTAGTACGTCTTGTACAGAAATATCCCCCAGTCCATTTACTATGGTTTTAGCCGTTTGATTACTCGTTAGGAAATGTTGTCCGAAGTGTTTTTTAGCTTTCAAGATTGGTTTGGTAATTTGGATTGGTCTTGGCGTGCGTCTATGACTAGTAATACTATAATTAGCGTTTTTTTTATCTCATATACAATCCAGTATTCTCTCACTCGAATGTAGTAATGATTGATAAATAACTGTTTTTTTATACTCTGATTGACAGCAATATAAAGTAAGCTACTTTCTATTTCATTTTCTAATTTACTTGAGAATGTGGAACTTAGATTTCGGTTAAGCCAATAAGTTAAAATATCTTTTTTCTGTTGCAGAGCTTTAGGTGTCCAACTTATAGTGAGTTTAGCCATTGCATAGTCTCGTTATGTTGAGTTTCATGGTCTATTAGCTCTCCTCTTTTAGCTTGCTGTTTACTTTTTCTTAGTTCAGCTACTCCTTTTGGACTATTGATGTATGCTAAAAGTTCTTCTTTTTCTTGTTGTTCAGTTTTGTATTCCATTAGAGGCTCTTGTATTATGAAGTCTTCGCTGGCTCTTATGTCAGCTTCATTTCTGTAGCTTATAACTTTCTCAACCTCACGTAGCTTTTCTTCATCTTTCATACTGGCTATTCGTTGAATGATTCTCAACTTTAGTTCTGCTAAACTCTCCATTTGTCAAAGATAGTTAATCGATGTTGATTTTTGATTTTAGCCAAGGTATAAAGTCTGTTTTTCCTTCTATCACATTAGCAATGGTAATATGTTTAATTTGTTCGCTACCCTTCAGCTCCTTTACTTTTATCCAATCTTTCTCAGTACAAACCAAAGTTGCTCCGTTTGCTTTTTTAAGCAGGAGGTCTATGTCTTTTTGAGTAAATGAATAGTGGTCCGAATATTTCTGAAAGCCAATAAGTGTATATGATTTTTTTAAGTGGCTTTCGAAAATAAAGTTGTTTGCCAAAGCACTGAAACCAAAAACATTTCCCAATATAGGAGCTTGCTGGTACTCTATTTGGGAGTAAAATGAGGGCAAGCTATTCCAACGTAGTTTGTCATAATTTTCTGGGCATTTAGCAAAGATGAGGGCATCTGCTCTTGCTGCTCCTTTTCTACTTTCTCGAAGTCTACCACTAGGCATTAGCCAGTCTTTGTAAAATGGGTTTGAATATGTACTAAGCAGTATCTGGATACTTGGCTTTATTGCTCTATGTTGGAATGCGTCATCTAGTAAAATTAAGGTAGTCTCGGGTTTATCTGCTAATATTCGCCTTACTCCAGCCACTCTATCTTCGCATACAGCTACGGAAATATGCTCAAATTTAGATTTTATTTGAAGGGGCTCGTCTCCTGTTTCTATGAAGGAATGACTTGTCTCTACCCAGTGAAAACCTCGCGTCTTCCGGCCATAACCGCGACTTAGTGTGGCGATGGTATATTCATCTTGCAATTCTCGGATGAGATACTCTACCATTGGAGTTTTCCCACTGCCGCCCACGGCAAGGTTACCCACTGATAGTATAGGGATGTCAAACGAAGTGGATTTGAATATACCAACGTCATAACACCAATTACGCAGAGATGTTATCAGCCAGTAGATGGCAGATACTGGTGCGAGTACTATGGTTTGTAAATTTTTGATAGAGTGCAAAGAAAGGGGAAGAGATGTATTACTAACTAGATTTAAGCTTCCTTTTGTCTGGATGCTGTCTATTAGAGAAAAAGGATAAGACTATGATTTCTTTAGTAGTAACAAGGTAATAGAGTGAGTTATACTTCATTACTACTAGTTTTCTTACTTCCTTACGCTCTGGTATTAATTTGGCGATATACGGATTATCTGATAGTAATCTCTCTGTTTGTTTAATCTCAGTCTGCAGTGCTGTTATTTCTTTGGTAGTGAAGTTCTCTGCCAAGTATGTCAGAGTAGAGGCTAAGTCTTGTAGTGCATTCTGCGACCATTTAACCTTGAACATACTTGTCAAATAGTTTCATTGCTTCCTTATGAGGTTTTGTTCTGCCAGCTTTTATATCTGCCAAGCCTTTGTCTATAGACTGGAGTTCTTCTACAGAGGTCTGGTAAGAGTTTTCTTTTAGCTGCAAGTACTCGTTGTACTCGGCCATTGATAAAAGCACCACTCCTTTATCTTTTCCTCTATTTATGATGAGGGTCTCCATATTGTCAGTTATCCTATCGAGGTATTGTTTCATCTCTTTGCGAAAATCTGTGAGTGTAGTTGAAGTCATATCTGTATTCTTAAGTGTAAGTAAATCTGTACAAATTTAGTGAAATATCTTTTATGGATAGATAATGAATTGCAAATAGGTTTATGATAGGGGACAAAGAAACGGGAAATGGTCGTAGGGATATTCGTAGTTTTTTATAGTAGTATTTGAAGATGCTTTTCAAATATTTTAGGGTAGATATAAAACATAGATATACTGATATTTTAATAAGAAAGGGTAAGTAATATAATTCATCAAATGATACAATATTCCAAGAGTTAGTAAGGAAGTCTCGGTGCATTGATGTTGGTACTATTATCAGCTTTTCAAATGTGAATACAAATGAAAAGCTAATTAATAGTTCAAGTAGTACAGATTTCTGAATACGGCTAATTCTAAAATGCTGACTGAAAAGAAACCAAAACAGAGGTTGAAGCCACAGGCCATAACTGTGCGGTGCAAAGAATCGACCTTTTAAGGAATGGTTTTCGGTATTCTCGGTAAAGAATAAATCAGCGGTAAGACTCTTTGCCCAAAATACGAAGTAGAGTATACCTACGAACAGTATCAATTTGGTTTATAATAGATCCCGTTATTTTATGCAACTTCTTTCAGAGGGAGTATATTTTTGGCAATAAAAAATAGAAGGCCACAAATCCGAATGGAATTAAAAAGTGTTCTTGTATAAAAAAGAGTGTTTGGTCCATCAGCTCAAATTTAGCCAATCCTCAATTAACTGTGTAACATCCCGATAGCTATCGGGATAACAAACGCCATAAACTCCCTATCTTCGCCCTATGCGAATAGCAGACGTAATAAGTTATTTAGAAAGTATAGCTCCACCGAGCTTACAAGAAAGCTATGATAATAGTGGACTACTAGTAGGAGAGAAGAGCACGAAAGTGAGTGGAGTGCTCATAAGCCTAGATTGTATAGAGGCTACAATACTTGAAGCCATTGAGCAGAAATGTAATCTTATAGTGGCGCACCACCCCATTGTATTTAGTGGACTCAAGCGATTTAATAACGCCAACTATGTACAACGTACAGTTCAATTGGCTATTAAAAATGATATAGCTATTTATGCCATTCATACCAATTTAGATAATGTATATGTGAATGGGGTGAATAGTAAGATTGCTGAGAAACTGGGACTTATCAGTACTAGAATACTGTCACCTAAGCCAGGCGAACTCTTGAAGCTAGTCACTTATTGTCCTACTAAAAATGAAGAAGGTATAAAAGAAGCTCTTTTTACAGCTGGAGCAGGGCATATTAGCAACTATAGTGAGTGCTCATTCACTACTAATGGAAGTGGAACTTTTAGAGCAGAGCTAGGTGCTAACCCTGTGCTTGGAGAGGTAGGCAAACGACATACAGAAAGTGAAGTAAAAATCGAAGTAATTATATATAAGTCACAAATGGATGGTGTCTTGAGTGTTTTGAATCAAGCCCACCCATACGAAGAAGTAGCATATGAATTATATCCTACATTAAATGAGGACAAGAATATAGGTAGTGGTATGGTAGGCGATTTGCAGGTAAAGATGAGTACAGTAGAATTTCTTGAGCATTTGAAATCTTCTATGAACCTACAGATGATAAAGCATACGTCGTGGGATAAACCAATTAAAAAAGTTGCTGTATGCGGTGGTTCCGGGCAGTTTTTAATAGGGAATGCGAAATCCTCTAAAGCAGATGTGTATGTAACCTCAGACTTTAAATATCATGAGTTTTTTGATGCAGAAAACGATATTATGATTTGTGACATTGGACATTACGAAAGCGAAAAGTTCACAATCGACCTATTGTTTGACATTTTGAGTAAAAAGTTTAGTACCTTTGCAATCCTTAAAACAGAGGTCAACACCAATCCGGTTAACTATTTCATATAAATGGCAGCAAAAACAATAGAGCAGAAACTCGAGCAACTTTACAAACTTCAAACTATAGATACCCGTTTAGACCAGCTGAGAGCTGTGAGAGGTGAGCTACCTATGGAAGTTTCTGACTTAGAAGATGAGCTCATCGGTCTTAATACTAGATTAGCGAACTTCAATACCGAGATAGAGACCTTTAACGAGCAGATAGTTGCTAATAGAGAGCAGATTAGAACTTCTACTGAGCTTATACGAAAGTATAAAGCTCAATTAGACAATGTGAAAAATAACCGTGAGTTTGATGCATTGAATAAAGAAGTAGAGATACAAGATCTTACTATTCAAGCAGCAGAGAAAAAAATAGGCGAAGTAGATCGCTCTATTAAACTCAAGGAAGAGTTAATCACTGAAGTCCAAACTCGTCTAGACGAACGTGAGAAAGATTTAGAGAACAAGAATAATGAGTTAAAAGAGATTACTGAAGAAACTGAAAAAGAAGAAAATTCTATTCAGTCTGAACGTGAAAGTGCACTTAATACGATAGATGAGAAACTCATAAAAGCTTACGATAGAATCAGAAATAATTTTAGAAATGGCATAGCTGTGGCTCCCATACTTAGAGCTGCGTGCGGTGGATGTTTCGCTAAAGTTCCACCTCAGTTACAGTCTGATATACGACAATCTAAAAAAATCGTAATTTGCGAAGCTTGCGGACGTATTCAGATAGACGCTCGTATGGCGGGTATAGAAGACCATGTGGAAGAAGAAGTTAAACCTAAAAGAAGAGCAGTACGTAAGAAGTAATTTCTTTCGAATACTCTCTTTTTTAGTGCTTGGACTCCTTTCTTTACAGAGCTTAGGGGTACATTCCTTTCAGTTTACACCAAATCTTTTAGTAGTTCAAAAGTACAATTTTGAGCTCAGGCTCAACATAGCCGCTGAGATACTCAAAAGAGAGAGCACATATTCTCCAGAGAATAGTGCTGTTTTGTATTTGCTTCATTCTAATTCATTTTTAAAGGCCTTTGTATCAGAAGAATCTTCAGACTATATAGTGTATCAGAACGTTAGAAATGCAGCCATTGATCATTTTGAGCTACTTAATGATACGGTGCCTCATAAAAATTTTTTGCTAAGTGAGGTGTATTTCTATTCAGCTACGTTAAGAGCTAAGCACAATGAGCTCTATGGTGCTGCTAGAGATGTGAATAAAGCACATTCGCTCATAGAGTCAAATCACAAGCTCTTTCCTGATTTTTTACCCAACAATAAAACTCGAGGGATTTTACAGGTGTATCTATCTACGGTACCAGATAACTATGGATGGGTAATACGTATGCTCGGGATAAAAGGTGATCTAAAAGGAGGAATGACCTTACTTAAGAAACTAAGTTCACATAGATCAGATACCGGTTTTATAGGTGGATTAGCTAAAGAGACACATTATCTCTATGCTTTTTCACTGATGCACGTGGCTAGTCAACGAATTACCGCTTGGTCAGAGATGCTCAAGGCTACGGTGGACTATCGTACAAATTTAGCGAGTTGCTTCTTTAGGAGTAACTTAGCCTTAAAACTCAATAAAAATGAGTCCGCTATACATACACTTCAAAACAGACCTACGGATTCTGAATATGTAGAGTTTTACCTGTTGGAACATTTATTGGGTACAGCAAAGCTTAACAAGCAGGACTCTACTGCTATTGAGCATTTAGCTATTTTCAATGCTAATTTTAAAGGTATAAATTACATAAAGAGTAATCTGCAACGGATGTGCTGGTACTACTTGGTGATGGGTAATGAGGTTAAAGCAAAGCACTATAAAGCCGCAATACTCAATAACGGGTATACGATTAATGAAGAAGATAAGCAGGCACAGCGTTTTGTAAAAAAGCAACTTCCCAATAGTGATTTATTAAGTACTCGGTTATACTATGACGGGGGTTACTTTGACTTAGCATTGTCTGCTTTAGCCGTCATTAATGTTAAAAGTTTAGCTACACTAGATCTTAAAGCAGAGTATTGCTACAGAAAAGGGCGTATTTTAGAAAAACAGGGTTCGATGATTCTTGCACTAAAATTTTACGAGGCTTGCACTTTATTTGCCATTAGTAGCGATGAATATTATGGTGCTTATGCAGCCATATTTTTAGGGGATTATTACCTGAATACATACGATGAGGTAAAAGCTCAGCAGTTTTATGAGAGAGCTTTAAATTTTCAAAAAAATAAAGAGTACACGGAATCAGTAGAACAGCGGGCAAAGACCGGTTTAAAGAAATGTCGTTCGTGAACATGTAAATTATGTCTGCCTCGGAATTCAAATATTTCTAAGCGAGGACTCCCTGTCCTTATTTGACAGCAGTTTCATTATCACCTGTAAATTCAGCTATGGCGTCTTCTTCATCAGTTTCTGTGGTGCAAGCCTTCAAAACCCCTACTTCAAAAAATCGAGTGTCTTTGACTTCTGCTTTAGGGATTACTCTAGAGTGTTTCTTTAAATTTTTAGTATTGTCTGCACTTGCTACGAAAGTGAAAGTAACTAGGACTGCGGTAATGAGGTTTTTAAGCATGATGGGGATGTAACGATGATGATAATATGTTTAATGGTTTAAATGTTACAAGGCTGATGCCAAAAAAGAATAAGCACTGTACTTACCTTTTATTAAGCTAGTTACGTAATATGGTATCAGTTCACAGAGAGTAATTTTCGTCTCGATATGAGAACATAAATCTAAAAAAGTAGCGTATGGCTGTACGTCAAATGAGTTTATCTTTGCCAGCACAACATCACATAAAAATGAGTAAGAGAGAAGTAAGAGTGCGTTTTGCACCTAGTCCTACTGGGCCATTACACATAGGAGGAGTGCGTACTGCTTTATATAACTATTTATTCGCCAGGCAACACAATGGGAAGTTTCTGCTAAGAATAGAAGATACAGATCAAAAGCGTTTTGTAGAAGGGGCAGAGGAGTATGTCAATAAAAGCCTGGCTTGGTTAGGTATAGAAATAGATGAAGGTGTGGCAGAAGGCGGTGAGTATGGACCATATAAGCAGAGTGAGCGTATGGATAAGTATGCTACTTATGCAGATCAGTTGATAAGTGATGGGTACGCATACTATGCTTTTGATACGCCAGATGAGCTCAACGAGATGAGGGCTAAACTAGAGGCTAACAACATGGGTGCTAAGTATGACGCTACATCTCGTATGAGCATGAAAAACTCGTTAACCCTCAGTGAAGACGACGTAAATGAACGACTAGATAGAGGTGACAAATACATTGTACGTATCAAGTTACCTCGAAATGAAGAGATACGCTTCGAAGACCACATAAGGGGGTGGATAGTATTCAATAGCAGCCAGTTAGATGATAAGGTGCTGCTAAAGGAGGATGGACTTCCTACTTATCACTTAGCTAATATAGTAGATGATCACTTGATGAATATAAGTCATGTTATCCGAGGTGAGGAATGGTTGCCATCTGCACCATTGCATGTAATGCTGTATAAGTACTTAGGATGGGAAGATACTATGCCACAGTTTGCTCATTTGCCTTTGATACTAAAGCCTGACGGAAAAGGTAAACTGAGTAAGAGGGACGGAGATAGATTAGGCTTTCCTGTATTCCCATTGGAGTGGGAATCTCCAGAAGGGGATATCAGTTCGGGATACCGTGAAAGTGGATATATGCCTGAGGCAGTAATTAATATGCTAGTGATGTTAGGTTGGCATCCGTCTGATAATCAAGAGATTTTTGATATTAAAGGACTTATAGCGGCTTTCAGCTTAGAGCGAGTGTCAAAGAGTGGTGCTAAGTTTGATATGGATAAAGCGAAGTGGTATAATCATCAGTTTCTGATGAAAGCACCAACATCAGACTTGCGAAAGATGGTAGATGGTCAGATAGAGCCTATGCACCTCGCAAAGGGGGAAGAGTACATCGCAGAAGTGCTGGAAATGTTAAAAGAGAAAGTAAGTTTTGCCTTGGAGATACTTCCTATGGGGCAATATTTCTTTGAGAATCCAGCTACGTATGATGAAAAAGTACAAAAAAAGAAGTGGAATGCTGAAGTAGAAGCACACATTACCGGGTATGTAAATGGATTAGTGAATTACGGACATACTACAGCTTTAGCTATGGAAGAGTACCTAAATACCTATACAGAGGAAGTAGGTGTCAGTAAAGGCAGTTTGATGCAGCCCTTGCGATGGACAGTAAGTGGTCAAGCGGGTGGTCCGCCTATTTTTGAAATGTTAGCACTATTTGGGTTATCAGAAATTCAAAGTAGGCTAGAATTAGTGAAAGGTAAAGCCTAGACTACTTTCGGAATAAGCTTTAGAATATCGCAGGCTTTTTCGCTTGCTATCTGTTCAGCTACTTTCTTAGACTTTCCTCTTGCGGTAGAGATTTCATAACCGTCTAGGCATAATGCTATAGAATAGGTTTTGATTTTTTTCTCAGATTCTGGATTTAGTACTTTAAATTCCAGTTCCTTTTTCTCTTTTTGTGCGTACTGATTTAACAGACTTTTAAAGTTGACTGTGATGTCCTTTAATTCATCAAAGTCTAAGTAAGGAGTTACTATTTTTTGTTTAACGAATCGCTTAGCAAAGGTGTAACCTCCGTCAAGATATACTGCTCCTATAAGTGCCTCTAGAGCGTTGCCTGCTATACCTTGTACAGCTGCTTGGTTTTTACTGATAGATTTGCTATAGATTAGATGATCCTGTAGTCCCATATTAAAGGCTATAGTGCTCAGCATTTTACGACTTACAGATTTGCTTCTCATTTCTGTTAGAAAACCCTCTCCTTTAAACGGAAATTTCTTGAATAACAGTTCTGCTATGATCAGATCTAGTACGGCATCTCCTAGATATTCTAGTCGCTCATTGTTCGCATTTTCTTGTATTCCTGGGATTTTTACTGAATGACTATTGTGCAAAAATGCTTGCTGATAGAGCTTTATATTGTATGGGCAATAGCCCAAAATTTGCACTAGTTTCTTATAAGATTTTGAATATTTAGAGAAGTATAGGTAGTAGAATTTTGTAAAACTGTGAAGCACAGTCATTATTCACACTTCCCCATAACTATAGACGCATTGTGACCGCCAAAACCAAAAGTATTACTTAAAGCGTATTTTACTTCTCGATTTTGGAAAACATTAAATGTAAAATTTAACTTAGAGTCAAACTGTTCATCATCTGTAAAGTGATTTATAGTAGGAGGTACTATGCTTTTATTTATAGCCATAAGGCAGGCTAAAGCTTCTACAGCTCCTGCAGCACCTAGAAGGTGTCCAGTCATACTTTTTGTGGAGCTGATATTTAAGTTGTAAGCATCGTCACCGAATACTCCTCGGATTGCTTTGGTCTCGCTGATATCCCCTAGAGGAGTAGATGTACCGTGCACATTTACGTAGTCTATATCGCTAGGTTGAAGGTTGGCATCTTTAAGTGCTCTTCGCATTACATTTATAGCACCAAGTCCCTCAGGATGTGGAGCTGTTATGTGGTGTGCATCAGCAGTCATACCGCCTCCTAATATCTCTCCATATATCTTAGCACCACGTGCTTTGGCTTGTTCGTATTCTTCCAAAACTAAAGAAGCAGCACCTTCTCCCAGAACGAAACCATCTCTGTCTGCATCAAAGGGTCTGGATGCAGTAGCTGGAGAGTCATTTCTTTCAGAAAGAGCTTTCATGCTATTAAATCCTCCTACTGCTGACGGGGTGACACAAGCCTCAGAGCCTCCAGTCACTACAGCCTTTACCATTCCTAGACGGATGTAATTGTAAGAGTCTATGATAGAATTATTAGAAGAAGCACAGGCCGAAATGGTACCAAAGTTTGGTCCTCTAAAGCCGTACTTGATAGAAATATAGCCTGGAGCTATATCACCTATCATTTTTGGTATAAAAAAGGGATTAAATCTTGGAGTTCCGTCTCCTAGTGTATAATCCCTTATTTCTTTCTCAAGTGAGGTCAGTCCTCCAATACCCGAGGCCCATATTACTCCGATATCTTCTGGTACAAAATCTGTATCCATAATACCAGAATCAAGAACAGCCTCATCTGCTACCACCATAGCATATTGAGTGAAAGGATCCATTTTACGGGCCTCTTTACGATCTAGGTGATTTAGGATATCAAAATTTTTGATTTCGCACGCGAATTTTGTTTTGAACTTTTCAGCATCAAAACGGGTGATAGGTGCAGCACCGCTTGTTCCACTGGCTAGAGCATCCCAATAAGATTGGGCGTCATTTCCAAGTGGTGTGAGTGCACCAATACCGGTAACTACTACTCGCTTGAGTTGCATATCGGACTGGTTAGGAATTAACCTGCGTTTTCAGTGATGTAAGTAACTGCGTCTCCTACAGTTGCTATTTTTTCAGCTTGTTCATCAGGGATAGCAATATTGAATTCTTTTTCAAATTCCATTATTAATTCCACAGTATCCAGAGAGTCAGCACCAAGATCATTTGTGAAGCTTGCTTCGTGAGTTACTTCAGATTCTTCAACACCTAACTTATCTACGATTATTGATGTTACTTTTTCAGCTATTTCAGACATATTGATTTATTTTTGTATTCTACCGCAAAGAACAATTTTTTCGATAAAACCAACAAAATTAATTTGTAAATAAACGGATTGATTTAAATACTTCATACTTGTGCAATCACTTTTTTCACTAGACGAGCTGGTACTAGAATACCCCGAGGTGTACGGTATATCTACACCTATGAGACATTTAAGACTTGGATATATACTCAGATCGAGCTATTATTTTGATCTGGTGTACGAGCGAGAAGTTTCTTCATATACTAAGGAAAGCAGTCATGGAGCGTACCATTTGACATTTTTAGACGACCTTTCAGAGGTATTGATTATCAAAAACAAGGGGAGTAATTCATATTTCTATCCAAAATACAAGACTGCAGACTACCTTATTTGCTGTCTGACGGAACAGGAAATTAATAAAGAAATACCTACAATAATTAGTAAACTTATGGGGATATCGATTTGTTTTGCACTCAAGAAGCCTGACCAAAAGGAAATATTAAATTTTACGCAACTATTATGAGCCACAGTATAAAATACAATAAGACAAAGATAATAGCGACTATGGGCCCAGCGACCTCTAGTGTACCGATGCTAAAGAAAATAATCAAAGCGGGTGTAGACGTATGTAGAGTAAATTTTTCCCACGGAGATTGGGATACACACTTAGAAGTAGTCAATAATATCCGTGAGGCAAATAGAGAGTTAGGTACTAACGTAGCAATACTAGGTGATCTGCAAGGTCCTAAACTTAGAATAGGTGAAGTAGAAAATAACAGTATGTTGCTAGAAGATGGTGCTACTATGACCTTGACTACGGAAGCTACTATAAGCTCAGGTTCTACTATCTATGTGAAGTACTCTACACTGGCTAGAGATGTGAAAGTAGGCGAGCGAGTACTTTTAGATGACGGCAAGCTAGAGCTAGAGTTCTCCAAAAGAATAGATCAGAGCACAGTAGAAGCAGTGGTTATAAATGGGGGTTACCTGAGCTCTAACAAAGGATTTAATTTACCGTCCTCTGATATGTCTGTGGCTAGTCTTACACCTAAGGATAGAAAAGACTTGGAATTTATAATGAAGCACGATTTTGATTGGGTAGCATTATCTTTTGTACGGGAAGAAAAAGATATTATAGAACTGCGAGAGATTCTGAAAGAGAACGATTGTCACGCACACATAGTAGCCAAGATAGAAAAGCCGCAAGCCGTAGAAAATATAGATGGGATAATAGCTGTAACTGATGCTATTATGATAGCACGTGGAGATCTAGGTGTAGAAATGCCTATGGAGGAAGTCCCTATGATACAAAAACGTATTGTCACTAAATGTATAGCCGCATCAAAACCTGTAATAATAGCTACACAAATGATGGAGAGTATGATTACCTCTCCTACGCCCACTAGAGCAGAGGCTAACGACGTAGCTAACGCTGTAATGGACGGAGCTGATGCTGTCATGCTAAGTGCTGAGACTTCTGTAGGAGATTATCCTTTGAAGGCTGTTCAGGCAGTAGAGCGTATACTAGGTAGTACTGAGCAAGGATGGAACGTGTACAACAAGTTTCAGAAACCAGATCCATTATCTCCTTCATTTATCAGTGATAGGATATGCTATGCCACAGTAAGTATGAGTGAGGGAATAAGTGCCAATGCTATTATCAGTATGACACAGACTGGGTATACTGCCTATAAAATAGCAAGTGGTAGACCAAATTGCGATGTGTTTATTTTTACAGCGAATAAAAGATTGCTCACAAGACTAAGTTTAGTGTGGAATGTAAGAGCATTTTTCTATGACAAAAAAACGAATACGGATGAGACTATTAGTGATGTTATAGCTGAGCTAAAAACAAAAGGTTTTCTAAAAGATGGAGACGTAGTGATCAATACAGCCGCTATGCCCGTAATAGAAAACAGAAAAACAAATACCATCAAGATCAGTACTGTAGGAGTATAATGGAAGACATCGGAATAGTAAATAAAGTAGCTCAAAGCGGTATAGTGACTATAGACTTAGAGGATGTTATTCCTGATAGAGAAGAGGCCTACATTGACATTAAGGAGCAGCTATTCCATGGCTTGATGTTAAAAGAAAAAGACTTCAGAGCTTGGATAAAAGAAAATGACTGGACGGCGTATACTAATATGGATGTTGCTCTATACTGTTCTACGGATGCAGTGGTCCCTACTTGGGGCTACATGCTGATATCCTCGGCACTCAGAGACGCTACCGCTAATGTCTTTTTTACCACTCCAGAAAACCTGAATGCTCTAGTAGTAGAGAGAGCACTTGTAGCTTTAGACACTAGCCAGTATGAAGATAAGCGTATAGTTATAAAGGGATGTGGTGATAGAGAAATGAGTAATCATGCATATGTGGCTCTTACGAGTAAGCTAGTACCATTGGCTAAGTCCCTAATGTTTGGTGAACCCTGTAGTACAGTACCTGTTTACAAAAAACGCAAATAAAAAAGCCCTCCTGCTTTTGCAGAAAGGCTACATCTAGTGTTAGTATTTAATCGGTATTATTGACTAATCTCTTCTAAGGCATCAAAGGTCATGTTTCGCACACCATCTTCATATTGAGATACAAACGCATCCTTGATACCTAATTTTTTAATGTCATTGCTAAACTGGATAGCATCCATCACATTTTCAAAGTGACCTATCACATATCTTTTAGCACCGTCTACTTCTTCTGCCTTTATGGTTTTTAGCTTTTCATTAAATGACACGAGGTCAAGGTACTGGTAGTATCCCATCTGCACCTGATAAACAGTACCCATGGGCACCTGGGTAGATGGCATAGAACGCTTCAGTTTAGCATATTGAGCTTCTAGAGCAGCTAGCTTATCTGCTAGATCCATTTTTTCTGCTCTAAGTCTTTCCATCTCAGCTAGCTTAGCTTTTAGGGTAGCTACTTCACCAGACAGTTCAGTTACTTCAGCAGTATGCTTACTTTGCATTTTAACCCATTTCTCTGGGTTTTTCTTATATGTTTTTATCTCTTTTTTAAGAGCTTTTCTTTCCTTTTTGGTCAGTGACTGGGCTTCTGCTGTAGATATGCTAAACACAAATACTATAGCAAGTATGGTTAATAAGATATTTTTCATTTATTGATATTGTTGCAGTTAAGTTGAAACAAAATTATGGAAATGCTGCTGATGTTTTACCCAAAAGATTTGCGAATAATCTACATTTGCATACTTTAGAATACACATCATGGAATATAGAATAGAGCAAGACAGCATAGGAGAGGTAAAAGTACCCGCAGATAAGTACTGGGCAGCACAGACTCAGCGGTCTGTAGAAAACTTCAAAATAGGCAACCAAAAGATGCCAATAGAAATCATAAAGGCATTTGGTGTATTGAAAAAATGTGCAGCTATGACGAATGCTGAGCTTGGTGTGCTCTCGCAAGAAAAAGCGGATCTTATCTCTGATGTGTGTGATGAGATAATAGACGGTAAGTTGGATGATCAGTTTCCGCTAGTGATATGGCAGACAGGCTCTGGTACGCAGAGTAATATGAATGTGAACGAAGTAATAGCCAATAGAGGCCATGTACTACAAGGCGGCAAATTATCAGATGAGAAAAAAGTACTGCATCCAAATGATGATGTAAATAAGTCGCAAAGTAGCAATGATACTTTTCCTACAGCGATGAGTATAGCGGTATACAAGCAGATGATAGATTTTGCTATACCAGGCTTACAAGTATTGAAAGATACATTCAAGAAGAAAGCTCGTGAGTTTAAAGATATCGTAAAAATAGGACGTACGCATTTTATGGATGCTACGCCACTTACTCTAGGTCAAGAGTTTTCTGGATACAGAAGACAACTAGAAATGAGCATACTCGCTATAGAAAATGCAATGGTAGGAGCACAAGAGATAGCTCTGGGAGGTACTGCAGTAGGTACCGGACTAAATACTCCAAAAGGGTATGATGTAATGGTAGCCGATAAAATTTCAAGAGAAATGGCGATGCCTTTCCGCACAGCGGAAAACAAATTTGAAGCACTAGCAGCACACGATGCTATGGTAGAGCTACACGGAGCCTTAAAACGTGCAGCAGTGAGCTGTATGAAAATAGGGAATGACATTCGAATGCTTAGTTCAGGACCTAGAAGCGGCATAGGAGAAATCACTATCCCAAGTAATGAGCCGGGTTCATCTATCATGCCAGGCAAAGTAAATCCTACACAGTGCGAGGCACTTACTATGGTATGTGCTCAGGTAATGGGTAATGATGTAGCGGTAACTATAGGGGGTAGCAATGGCCATTTTGAGCTCAATGTATACAAACCACTTATAGCAGCTAATCTGCTACAATCAGCGAGAATACTAGGTCAAGCCTGTCTCTCATTCAATGATAATTGTGTAGTAGGCATAGAGCCAAATCTTGCGGAGATAAAGAACAAACTAGATAACTCACTAATGCTAGTAACTGCTCTCAATACGCACATAGGCTATGACAAAGCCGCTAAAATAGCCAAGAAGGCATATGCGGATAACTCTACGCTAAAAGCGGCAGGAGTGGAGCTAGGATATCTTACTGCAGAAGAATTTGATAAGTGGGTAGTGCCGGCAGATATGTGCGGAGATATAGAACTGGGATTTTAAAATGAGTACCAAGCTAAAACCATTCAGACTAAAAACCTTAGGGAAGTATACCAAAAAGTCTGATCCTAAAATACTAGATATAGGCTCAGGTAGTCACTCGAGTACGATTACCAAAAAGTGGCTGCCAAACTGCCACTATACAGGAGTAGATAGAGATGTGAGCTATGACAATACAGAAGAAGACGTTCAGAATATGGACGAGTTTTTTCAGCTAGATCTCACAGAGCTAGACTACAGCAAGATACCGGACGACACGTATGATATCATCATCATGAGTCACGTTATAGAGCATTTATATAATGGAGATAAGGTGCTTCCGTTGCTCTTGAAAAAACTAAAAAAAGGAGGACTATTATACATTGAGTTCCCGTGTGAGGCGAGTGCAAGTTTCCCAAGCAAGAAAGAGACGCTTAATTTCTTCGACGATGATACCCACGTGCGTATCTGGTCTATCAAAGAAGTGGCCAACATCTTTATGAATGAAGGTTTCAAGGTGAAAATGGCTGGCAAAAATCGCAGCTGGATCAACATTGCTCTAATGCCAATTAAAATACCACTACAACTCATTACCAAAGGCTATGTGCGTGGCGGTGTGTACTGGGACTGGTATGGTTTTGCAGATTACTTGGTGGCGGAGAAAGGGTAGGGTTTCCCCACCTTTCTAATCCCGAAGGGGTTACATATTTATAGAATATAAGATGTAATTACAAGGGAATTCGATCCGCCGCGGCGGATAGCACCGTTACGTTGCTTTGCATGATTTCTACAAATATTAGAACCCGATGGGTTCAGTTGTAAGAATGTTTTATGGTTTTGCAGATTATCTGGTGGCTGTAAAAGAATCTGTTTAATGCGATATTTTATGATTTAATTGGTATCAGTTATGTCTATAGTAAGTTTCACTCAATTGGCAGTGATTATTAATGATTATTTGAGCGTTTGATTCAGTTTTGATCCAGGAGTAAGGTCTAATTCGCTGATTACTATAGTACTGTTAATTTTACTATGTGAAAATTTTGATTTCTAATTTTGTTTTATCATATTCGTTTTATGATAAGAACGTACATACATACATACATACCTGCAAGTAAGTACTTTATGTCGCTTGTTTTACTGATTTCACTACTTGGATTTACAAATAACGCTAGAGGCGAGAAATCATTTTTTACAGATGGGGAAATAATAAATTGTTATCAGAATGTATTATTACACAGCGGAAATCAAATCAATCTTTTAAATATTGGAGGTTTAACTTCTTTTAGATTTAACAAAGGGACGGGAAATTTGCAAACGACACATATAAGGATTCAAATTTCGGATGGTAATGGGGGGTACATAGACTTGATAGATGCTGGAGGAGGGCTAACTCTAGAGGATGATAATTTTCAGTGGATCGGTATTCCACAAGAGCTGTTTCAAGTTATTCCTTTGCAAGTCGATGATGGCACTATCATAAATACGAACTCGTTTACATTTGGTAATGTTACTAGTGCCAAGTTGACTTTGTACTCTAGTCTTGATATAAACTATTTGATTCGGGAGATTGATCTTAATTTTTTTAATAGTCTAGACGAGGCATTTACTTTTGAGCCAGAAGATGGTTCGTGTTTTAAGTATGATCCTTTTAGCCTAAGAGCGTCTACTCTTTTAGATGGGCTGTGCGGTACATCAGATCTCAAACTTGAGCCAGTACCGAGTAATCCACTTTTGCCACAATTAGCACCGAGCTATGATTTGGATTTCCCGTGGGATTTTGGCTTTTTTAAAACTATTCCTGTATCAAAAAGCTTTAACGTCGGTGATCATTGTGACTATTGTTTAACTATCGCTGTACCCCATAGTAGCCCAAGTCCAGTAACATGTGGATGCACCAGTTTTAATTTAACTTTCACTCTACAGCCATGTAATGGAGCCACAAGTGAGTGTCCTCCGTTAGAAATGTCCGAAGAGATAGAAGTGTGCTGTAGTTGTGATATTAGAGGTACCCCACCAGCACATTGAAATTAGATTAAAAATTAACATTTAATGATAAAAGAAAATGAAAAGATTTAAAAGATTAAGTTTAATAATTGTTTTAATTGCTGGCTTTATTTCTTCTTACGGTCAGTCGCGTACTCTAAAAATAAAGGTAGAGATAAAGGAACCTGCTCCATTTACTGAAGTCAGAACTCCTCAAAAGATACCTGTATCATACAAAATATATAATGTAGGTTTAGATACATTAAAGACTTGTGACTCATTGGTATTATTAGTAGATCATTGGGTTCGAACATCTGGGTTTGGTCCGTTAAATACGTTCAGATTTGATGCAGACCTGTTACCCGGAGATTCCTCCGTTTTATTTAGAGATACATTGCCTATCGACCGTAGTCAAGATATTGAAGATAGACAATTTGGATTATTTGCTAAGTTTGGAAATGTTATTACAGATATAGATTGTATGCCAGTAAATCCAAATACATCAGAGTTTATAAATGATGAAATTACCCTAATTCACAAGGTGCAGACGCTGAGTGTTAATTCTGTAAATCGTGAAAATGAATTACAAGTATATCCTAACCCTTCCGACGGTTCTAGAATATCTATTATTAATGAGGGCAATAGGAGTCTTGGTATAGTTAGAGTTCAAGATGTTTTAGGGAATACGATACTAGATGGTGAAGCTAAAGAATTAATAAGAAATGATAACGCTATGCTACTGCCAGATTTAGAAGTTGGGATGTACGTGCTGAGTATAGAGACAAGTTTCGGTTGGTTCATTACTAAAATAATGGTACAGTAATATGAAGTATAGATTGGTGTTATTTTTCATGCTCATTGGGTGCTTTAGTTCTTCTTACGCTCAACGTGTCTGTGATTTGGAGGGTCACTTGTTGCTGCCAGATTCTGGCACCATACTAGAGAGTCCCGGTCCTAATGAGATCAATATAATGGTAGTAAACCTAGGGCCAGATATCTTGAAAACAGGAGATTATGTAACCCATGGTTTGAGAGTTGGGGGAGCTAGCGAGGTGCTACAGTTTTATCAGTTGACTGAGGGTGTAAAAGTAAACGATACTATTTTCTTAAGTCAAAGTGTAAGATCATCTGCGAGGTCTGATTTTAAAAACATACAGGCTTGTTTGGATAGATGCTATGCATATACACCTAGCAGCATCGATACCGTAGCGATAGAGCGTGAGGGGGAGCCCGGTTATGCCAATAATACGGACTGCTCCATAGTAGACCTTATCTATAGGCTATCCAGCATAAATAAGGACGAGCAGTCTCAAAAGAATGCAGTGTATCCTAATCCGACTTCTAGAGAGATAAGTTTTGTAAAGAGTACCTTAGGTAGTGATTTTGTGATAACCAATATGCTAGGACAATCAGTCATTTCTGGATCAATAAGCAAGACAAATAGTATAAATGTAGTAGAGCTAGAGAGTGGCATTTATGTGGTAAATCTTATGGGAAAGGATGGTATAATTAGTCAGTCAAGGTTTAAGAAAAATTAATAAGATTCTTGTTAGTATAGCTCTAATGCCAATTAAAATACCACTTCAACCCATCACTAAAGGCTGTGTTCGTGGTGGTGTATACTCGCTCTCCGCGGCGAGGGTATGGTTTTGCAGATTACTCGGTGGCGGAGAAAGGGTAAGGTTTTTGTGCCTTTCTAATCCTGAATGGGTTATATATTTATTACGGATAGGCTCTAGCACAGAATGCGATTCGCCGCAGCGAATCGTACGGTACTACTTTTATCTTTACTAGAACTATGAGAATCTGATGGGTTTAGACACAAGAGTGTTTTGTGGTTTTGCTCCTGCATTTTTTTTATAAAATGACAGCCGAAAGACTTGGGTTTTCTATCCATTCATCTATTGTCATGGCACTTCGTCTTTCTAGTTCTTTTACAGCTTCTGCACTTGCAGATGCGTCCCAAATAAATACAGTATTGTCCTTTAGCCAATCGCAATCCCACATCCTACCTCCATATCTTTCCAGTATCACAAAATCTGTTGAACTAATAATAGCATCTTCCTCATTGGTCACTAATTGAAAGTGATCTGTAATACCACAAAGATCAAGTTGGTCAGAGTTCATAGCGGTAAAACTTATAAGATCACTATCCTCGAAGAATTCTCCCGTAGGATAACTGCCCACACTTACAATACTGTGTTTCGCTGGATCATACTTATACATAGACTTCAATTTCTCTAAACCTCCAGGGAACTTCTCCTCAACAATTGATTTCTTAAAAATAAGCTGTGATAATCTTATATAAATGGGCATATGCTACACAAATGTAATGCATAGAGGATTACTTGAAAGAGTAATAGCATTATGGTTTGTTGCGTCAGCTTTTACTTTTAAAGCTACGCTAGTTTGCTTAACCTTAACAAAGAAGGAAAATAGAGCAAGAAGGATTTCGCAGTGGATTTAGTATATATTTGAAATAGTATGAAAAAAACTATCACAACTCTAATTTTAGTTGCAGCTATGGGTTGCTCTCAATCAGGTCAAAAAAATAATTCTACCTTAGAGAAAATTGACACCACAATAGAGTGCAACAATTCAGTTCAATTTGGAGATATTGATATTTGTTTACCGATAATAGATGGAATGACAGAATGCTACTCAACACCAAATGTAAAAGAATGGACAAACAAAAATAAATATGGAGATAATTTAATATTAGCTTTTTATCTCAACTATGCCAACTATAAACAAGTAGACAAATTAGATCAAATTAAATTTGACGATTTTTTTCAAATCTATGGAGTAGATGGCTTGAGAGGCGTCAAAGTAGGGCAATCAAAATTTAACAAAATGGCAAAGGATATTGAAGGCAACTATATAAAAGAGAATTGGGCTGATTTAGTAAAAGGGTTTGAACAGAATTACGATGACTTATCTATCGGAAGACCAGTTATAATAGAAAGTTATTCGCCAAATAGCAAAGTCAGAACTTATGTAATGTTAATAAAGGTTCAGTATGAGAACAGTGAATTTGTTTCAATAGTGACTTTGAATTTGATTCAAATTAAGGAAAGAATTATTTTTATGCTCTACACCAAAAATTATAATGGTGAAGAATCTATTAAAAAAGCAAAATCAAAAAATGACTATAGCATAGCACTATTGATGGATGAAAATCAGTAAAACTGTGATAGAGGTAATAAAAACATGCTATACACTTTCATCGATAAAGAGATAACAAGAAGTTTATGAATTCTGTCAAAATACTTAAAATAGCCTTAGCAGTAGTATCAGTTGCTTGTGTTTTTGATATGCCTTACGGGTATTATCAGCTATATAGGTTTATTGCTCTAGGGGCATTCGTTTACTTGGCGTATGCTGAGCAGAAAAATAAAGATTGGATGATAGTATGGATTATTTCTGCACTACTGGTTCAGCCATTTTTCAAAGTCGCCTTAGGCAGAGATGTGTGGAACATAGTAGATATTCTTTGGGCTATTCTGCTGATGATATCAGCATTTAAAAAAGTTGAGTCAGCTACGTCTAGACCTCGTATGTAGATCAAACTTACATTTATAGAGGAACCCCTTTTGTGTTTATTACCAAGGGAATTTCCCGTTTATAATTTCTACATAACCCCCAACTCCTTCTCTATCGTCTTTTTTTATGGTTATGATGAATGTATTATAGTTGTATTTACTTATATAATCACCATATTTTTTCCCAGTTCCTATATACTTAGCACTTTTATTAATTTGACTTACTATACTCAAATAATCACCTTCTCTCGCATAAAAAATACTCAGCTTTTGGGCGTTTTTTTGAGGAGGTTGTTCATCTGTTAAATTAGTGGGCTCCATTTGTCTTAGTTCGTAGGAAGTAGTATAAGTTTCTTCTTCTCTGTTATAGTTCTCTGCAAAATCAGATTGTACCCAAACCGTTCTTCTATAAGGATTAGCTTCATTACCACTTATAGTGGTATAAGTCCTCATATTAACTACATCGTTACCTAACATCAAATTTTTCTTTTCATATAACATTTTGTTAGTGACCATCGTTAATAACTCTTGTAAATTAAATTGCAGAGCAGTGGTGTTTGATGGAGCAGTGGTATTTGATGATATGCCAAACAATACCAGAAAGCAAATTAATTTCATATTTCAAAAATAAATATTTATTTAAGAAATTAAACCATATCCCCGTACATATCCCATCTAATATCATAGCATCTTTTTTACTTAATTTGTAGAATGTAAGCCATGTTTAATGCAGCTCGAATATAGAACCTGATATCTCTGAAAATGTATTTCTAAGATTTCAAGTAGAGGTTACATTTGAGGGATTAAAAACCCTAATGCAGATATGAGACATATATTTAGACAACATATATAAGTGTTAGCCGCAATTTGAATCAAATTTATGGAAGAAAAACTAAAAGCAAATGGAGTCTATCTCTTAACATTTTTTATTCTACTCATTTCAAGTAGTTTTATTAGGGGGTTGGGAGGTTTTCTAATATCCAATTTCCCCTTTTCTGGAAGTGCTGTTTATGCAACTATTTGGATAGCTTTAGCTGTTTTTATAATCTATAAAATTCTTGAAAGGGTTAGGGGAATTGAACCTATGAAGTTTTTAGCTTCGTACGTATTCTATTCATCAATTATTGGATTTATTATTTTGCTGCCAGGAATGTTAATAAGCGGAGCATTAGGAATGGATGACCTAATAGACAAGAAATATGTAGGAGCTTATGGTGTAACTGAGGAATTTACAGGAGAAGATGTAATATCTACTGAGTATAAAACCTACGTATTTAGTAAGAATGACAATATAGCGAAAAGTGAATATCAAAAATTGGAAAATGAATATGGTGAATCTTATGGTGAAGAATTTATTTTTTGGCAAACTGCGTTTTCAAGCGGATATACACCAAAGAATATATCAGATTTTACAGGAACCAGTTCTGGGAGTGAAAAGCTAACATTATTTCTCACAGTAGGTCCAATTTTCATTCTGGAAACGTTTATAAATTCTTTTATAAATTGCTTTATTTTTATGTTAATTCCAATCATATCCTTAATCTTTAAGGTCAAAATTTGGGAAAAGGAAATGGCTCTAATTTTAACATCCTGGCGAACTTTTTTTTAATACCTCGTCGTAGCCTTCCCATAAAATCGGGCAGTTTAAAATCCAAGTAAAAACAATAAACTCGAAGAATTGCTCAAATGAAAAAGAGTAAATTTAGTTTGGTCAAACGGTCAGGGTGTTGAATAAGAAAGTCCAACGGGTCGCTATTTAATATTATACTGGTCTAATAACACAGGTGAGAATGGTTCTCTTGTTGCTGTCAACGTTAACTGTCCTCCTGAAACAAAGCCAATGGAAAAAACAAATCGTCTGTCCTTTGGTTCTTTGGACAAAAAGTCGGCAAGTTGGTTTTTGTCAAAGTTTATATTTTTGATATTTATAGCGTCTGCCGTATTTTTTACTACAATAGAAATATCAACCTTGTCGCTGTTTTGAAAAATAATTAATGATGCGTTTTTATCCTTACAGTTGTCAAGCAGTAAATTATAACCGTCTGCACCATCATACGGTTTGTCAAATATCAGCACGATTACGGACGGTTCTTTGTTGTAGTCAGGTGTCGGGAAGAACTGTATTGAAGTTGCTGTCCCAAGTGATTTTTCTATTTTGTCAATTGTTGTCATACTGTTATATTTTTAATGTCGTTTATATATATTCAAATCAATTTGCATTGGCGGAACTCTTTCTCTTTTTGTCATCCAATAATATATTTTACCATTACTATCTGCATACATATATTTATAATCCCAATAAGTAAAAGCACCTTGACCATTATACCCAGGATAATAACCTTGATATGCGTAAACTAAAATTTCTCCAGTCCCACCGTCAGAAGCTGTTCGAACAGGTGGTCCCCAGCTCATTATTAATTGTTGCTTTGTCGAACCCATCCAAGAGTTCAGTATCTCTTTTTGGCTTGTGCAAGCAGTTAGTAGTCCAACTACTAAAAAACATAAGATTGTTTTTTTCATTTTAGTTAATTATTCTTAAATTCAAGTCGTAAATGCAACCCCTAGATTAAGAGGTATAGGGTGTAACAAAAATAGCGGATTAGGGGCTAGCCCCTAATCCGCTACGGAAAATGTTACTACCTTTACTTCTCTTCAA
>Ga0222647_1000153_pt1 | contig 37413 bp, 34 predicted proteins | sample AntAcemetagen333_FD_179864 | JGI IMG/M metagenome (GOLD analysis project Ga0222647, IMG submission 179864) | Saline water microbial communities from Ace Lake, Antarctica - #333 | ecosystem: Environmental > Aquatic > Non-marine Saline and Alkaline > Saline | place: Antarctica: Ace Lake...
TGACGGACTTTATCGCCCACCTTGTAGCCATGAACCAATCTATAATAGAGGTACGTTTTAATGGAATTCCTGTTCTTCTTTTCAATTCGCCTGATGTACATGTGGGCAATGTACGTAAACCGGAAACAAAATACAAATCTATGGGTCACAACTAATTGGATTTTGGCGCTTTGACACCCACTCAATTGCTCTAAACGCCCTTTGGTCCCGAAAAATAAATTGAAATAATCGATTTTAACTGATTTATGGGGACAGAATTTTCAAGTTGGGTTAAGATTTTCAGATTGGATGAGTAATTTAAAGTCCAAAACCTGTGAAATCAGAATAAACCTAAATCCTCTCAAGGATGTCGTAAATCGTAAATTCGAAATCGTAAATCCTAAATCTAAAACCCCAAATCACTTCACCTTATACTCTTTCTTCAGACGCTTCAATTCGCTTTGCATCCGTACTACTTGATTTTGCATTTCGGGAGCTGGATAGACATTTTTCATCTCTTTGGGGTCGGTTTGAAGGTCATAAAACTCCCATTCATCCGAATCGTAGAAGTGAATAATCTTGAACCGTCCATCAAAGGCGCCTTCGTGCTTTTTGACCGAATGAGCTCCCGGATATTCGAAGTAGGCATAGTAGAGACTTTTCCGCCAGTCAGTTGGTTTCCCACCTTTCATGATGGGCAAGAGACTGAGGCCTTGCATGGTTCCCGGATCTTGAGTTGCAGTAATGTCTAAGAAAGTCTGGGCAAAATCAAGATTGGATACCAAAGCATCTGAAGTGCTGCCAGCAGGAATCACGCCCGGCCAAGACATCAGCAATGGAGTACGAAAGCTCTCCTCGTACATAAATCGCTTATCAAACCAGCCGTGCTCTCCTAGATAAAATCCTTGATCTGAGGTGTAAACCACCAAAGTATTTTCTTCCAAGCCATTTTCTTTGAGGTAATCCAGTACCTTGCCTACACTCTCATCCACAGCGCTTATCACCGCTAAATAGTCCCGCATGTAGCGCTGATACTTCCATTTGACCAACTCTTTTCCACTGAGATTGGCCTTTTCAAAATCCTCCCGAAGCGGATCGTAGACTGCGTCCCAAGCTTTTTGCTGAGCTGGATTCATTCTACCATAAGTTCTTTGATAGACGCCTGATGCTGAATCCGCCTTGCTCCACATCTTGAGATCGTATTTCAACTCCATTGTTTTCTCGATCGTCATGTCCTGGTCTCTTGCTGCTGATGTTCGGGTGGCATAGTCGTCAAATAGATTATCAGGTTCTGGGAAAGTCACATCCTCGTAAAGTGAGAGCTGATTTGGACCCTTTTCCCACTCTCGGTGAGGCGCCTTGTGCTGCATCATAAGCATAAAAGGCTTTCCGGAATCTTGCTGACTCTTAAGCCAAGTGAGTGTTTTGTCTGTGATAATCTCGGTCACATAACCTGTTTCTATGATTGTATCTGTAGCTGTGATAAAATCCGGATTGTAATAATGACCCTGTCCTGGAAGGATATCCCAGTAGTCAAAACCCGTTGGGGCGGACTTCAGATGCCACTTGCCAATCAAGGCAGTGGTGTAACCGTTAGCCTGAAGGAGCTTAGGGAAAGTGGTTTGGCTACCGTCGAAGGTATCGTTATTCGTCAAGTGACCATTTGCATGTGAATGTAGTCCTGTCAAAACTGAAGCTCGGGAAGGGGCGCAGATTGAATTGGTGACATAGGTTTTATTGAACCTCATTCCATTTTTGGCAATTCGGTCGATATTCGGAGTGGGAGCCAGATCTTTCAATCGGCCTCCATAAGCAGAAATAGCTTGGAAAGCATGGTCGTCGACAAATACGAAGAGAATGTTTGGTTTCTTCGGAGCCTCAACTTCTTTTCCGACGCAAGAGAAAAGGACGATGCAAATGAAAAAGAATCCGGAAAGGTTGAGGATTTTATACATAAGGATAAAGTTGGGGTTGGTACAATATAGCGTAAACCACAAAAAATATCAGGTATTTGTAATCAAAAAGAAAGTGGGACCTTTTGATTCAAAAAGGAAAATTAAATCACAAAGTTCACCAAGGATTCCTCAAGCAACGTGAATTATATATCATGGGTCCAGCTGGGGTATCTTTTTGGACTTGCCGGTCGGTTGGAGTTTACCAATTATTCTTAGCATTTGCTTTGTGGCCTTCCGTGAAATCACTGTCCTCGCTGGTAAAAACAAAAAAAGGAAGCCTTTCGACCTCCTTTCCCAATCTGTGTTAAGTTTAATCAGGCACTATCTTTTGTCGTTTCCGTAGAAACGATCATGGAATTGGTAGCGAGGAGAATCGGTCGCTCTAAACATTTTGCTTTCAGTATTGATAGCCATCACTGGAGGATTTTCGTCATTTCCCTTCATTGTGCTCCATTCTGGAAGATTTTCACCATTTGGGTTTCCAGTTTTGATGAAGTTGGCAAAGAAACTCATAAAAGTCTTGGATACGTTATAATCATCCGGTGTCCACGCAAAAACGTCGACTAGTGGAAGATTTCCCATGGCATATTCGATCTCACAGGCATGTGGTGCACCAATAGCTTCAGGCATTTTTGGCCCACCTACCACTGTTCCACCGGCTAGTCCTGTGGTCATATTGGCATCTTTCAATGGGGGGCGAAGCTTGCTGTATAAATAGCGATAGATAGGTTGCGAGGAATTTTTTGCATGGAGATCCAGCCATTTCCAAGTGCTGTAAGCTATAAATCGATCGGCTGCCAAATCAGTTGCTGATCGCTCTATTTCATTGGGCGTGGAATGCGGGTGAAGGGCTAAAACCTCATCAAAATGCTCCGGGTATATTTGCTTTACCTTTGAGATAAATGCTTCAGGAGTATAAGGTTGATCTTGCATAAAAGCCATTCCTGGTATCTCAGCAGAATTCCATCCAGCAAGGAGTGGAACCATGGCTTGCTCTTTAGCTTCAAAAATTTCAGGAAGGGTTTTGGGTAAGAAATAACCATCTATTGTAACTGGAAAACCGAAAAGCTTTGATTCCAAAAAGATCTCGTAGACTTCGGAAGTACTCAATTTCCGCATAGCATTGATGGACTTGAAGCCTGCTTTGGTAACAAATACTGAACCTGTTTTTTCAGCATCTTCTAGTCTACTGGGTTTCATGGTAGGGTTGATTCCAGCTCCCGATTCTCCAATAGCTCCTGCGATTAGATCTCTGGATAGGGGCGAGGCCATTTGAAAACTTACTGAAGCCGATCCAGCAGATTCACCTGCAATAGTTACTTTGCTTGGATCTCCGCCGAATGCTGCAATATTTTCTTTTACCCATTGGAGTGAAGCGTGTTGATCCATCAAGCCATAGTTTCCGGATCCTTTGTGAGCTGTTTCTGCGCTGAGGTCAGGGTGTGCCAGAAATCCGAAAATATTCAAGCGATAATTTACTGTTACCACAACGATGCCTCGCTGTGCCATTGCTTCGCCGTTGTACCTGGGCTCTGAACCATCTCCGGCTGAGAATCCACCGCCATAGAAATAGACCAAAACAGGTAAGTCTTTATCATTCCGTGAAGCTGGCGTCCAAATGTTGAGGTATAGACAATCTTCACTGATACCATCTGACTTGAAAGCCATATCTCCAAATATCGGCGCCTGAACGGCTCTGGGTCCGAATTTCTTAGTCTCTTTCACACCTTTCCAATTATCCATCGGTTGCGGTGCTTTCCAACGAAGCTCACCTATGGGGGGCTTGGCAAATGGGACTCCTAAGTATTTTTTGATATTGGTTTTAGTGTCGTAGTATCCTGCAATTGTACCGTTTTTGATTTCTGTCTTTACATCGATGCCAGTAATATCCTGTGCCTTGGAAAAATTGGGGATTCCTACACTGGCTAAAATTAAAAATAAGGAAAGCCATTTTGAGTTGAATTGCATTGAATCTTAATTATTGTTTCTCAATGAAACAATAGTACTGGCTTTAGGCTGATTTTCCTAGTTAATTAATTGCTTTTTTATAGCTTCGCTTATGCCATTTGATTCAAAAGACTATATTGCTAACCTTTCTTATGACTCTGTAATTTTTGGATTTTCAAATGAAAAGCTAAAAATCTTGATTTTAGAATATCATAATACGGGGGCATTTGCACTTCCGGGTGGTTTTGTCCGTATGGATGAACCCTTGGATGAAGCTGTCAAAAGAGGTCTTTCTGAAAGGACAGGCTTAGACGAAATCTATCTGGAGCAATTCCACACCTTTGGATCTCTCGAACGCTCTGATCCAGCCATAATGAAGCGGATCTTCGAAGGACAAGGCTTGAAGTTGACTGATGGTTGGATGCTTGGTCGATTTGTAACTGTGGCATATTACGCGCTGATCAATTATGAGACAGTCACTCCAAAACCGGATGTTTTTTCTGATTCGATTGACTGGTATGATTTTGATTCACTGCCACTTTTGATGCAAGATCACAATCTAATTGTGACTAAGGCGCTCGAACACCTCCGGACTCACCTTGATCAGAAACTACTCAGTTTTAATTTACTCCCTGATTTTTTCACAATGAAAGACTTGCAGCGGGTATATGAGTCCATTTTGGGTGAAACGCAAAACCGAGCGAATTTCCAGCGGAAAATGCTCGGTTTGGGAATATTGGAACGTCACGAAAAACTCTTTTCCGGCGGATCGCATAAAGCTCCTTTTTTGTACAGTTTTAGAAAAGATTAGAACTATCCTAAATCAGTTAAGGGATTCAGTCAACACTGAAATAATCGCGTAAATCCCGTCTTTGTAATTACCCAATCTTAAATTCTCATTTGGACTGTGCTGATTATTGTCAGCATTCACAGTGGGAATAGTGACCGCAGGTATTCCCAGCGCATCCACAAATGGAGAAATCGGTATGGAGCCTCCTGAAATCCGAATCTGAACAGGGTCTTTTCCATATGCTCTATTCATCACTTTTCGTAGCCAAGCTCCGGCATCAGAGTCCATTGATGTCCTGAAAGCTTGATAGGAAATGAGCTTTGTCATTTTCACGATTTTAGGATAGTTCATTCGCTCTTCATCACTTGGATCATGATCCAAAACAGTGAATCCCTGTCCTTGTATATGCTTTTCAATTAAGGCAAAAAGACGATTTGGATCAGACTCCGGAACCAATCGAATGTCTAATTCAGCTAAAGCTATATCAGGAACTATCGTTCTTGCTTCAGGTCCTACCCATCCCGAACGCATTCCTTTGATATTTAAAGAGGGGTATTGAATACTCTCTTGATAGCTTTTCCCCACTTGGTCGGTTCTACCTAGGCCAAGTCGCGCTTTGATTGCAGGCTCATTGTCAGGGACTGCTGTCAAAATCGCTTTCTCAGACTCACTCAAATTAATACCATCGTAGTAGCCGGGAATCGTTACTCGGCCCTCGGAGTCCTTCATCGAAGCGAGCAACTGTGCCAGAAGAAACCCGGGATTTGGTGCATAATTACCATAGTGTCCGCTGTGCTGCGGGAGTTTCGGGCCATAGGTGGTAAGGGTTATTTCACTGATACCTCTGGCGCCATAGCTCAGTGTGGGTTCATTGCTGGTGTGTCGTGGTCCGTCCATAATGAGCATAAGATCAGCGACTAGCTTATCTTTATAGTCAATTACTGCTTTTGGTAAAAGTGGTGATCCTTGCTCTTCTTCAAAATCGAGGATGACTTTCACATGATAATTAGGCGATATCCCGACCTCCGCCAGAGCATCCCAACCAGTCAGAAACATGGCGATGGGTCCTTTGTCATCTGAACTGGATCGAGCATAGATTCGCCAATCTGGATTGTATTCGCCTTTCAACTTCTCCATCGGAATGATCTCCCATTCTCCTTTGGTATTTTGCGTCTTCAGAACTGGAATATATGGGTCCGGCTGAAACCATTTGCTCCGATCAACTGCCTGCCCATCCACATGAAAGTAGAAAAGTGCAGTTTTGGTAGCTCCAGGCTGCTTTTTTTCTACGAGCAGAAGTGGAATGCCAGCTGTTTTTAATCGTTCTGTAGAAAAGCCACGCTGATCAAATTGATTTTCACACCAAGCAATATTGACTTCAATCTGTTCTGGATAGAAGGCGTCATTGGGCATACTTACAAGGTCTGTTAAGATTGAAAGCCCATGTTGCCAGCTCTTTTCGGTGAGTTCTTCGATTTTTGCCTGATTAGGTTGCTGCGCAAAAGCATCGAAACAGAGCACTGAAAGGAGGAGAAAAGTTAATTTCTTCATTTTGAATTTGGATGACAATAGGGTTTAAATTTTAAGTAAGTGAAAAGATAACAAGAATTAAAAGAGTCAAATTTTTTTGAGTTATCCTGTATTCTCCAGAAGCAGTACAGCATCCATTCTATGTTGGCTAGGCCCTTCGATTTCCCCTACAAGTTATTCTCAAAATCTTACCTGCTAAAAGTAGATCAAAGGATTGATTTCATAGCAATTTTCGATAGAATCAATCGCCGGATCATCCGGTAAAGCCTGAATTTAGATTCATTGTACCTAATCATCAATAGGCCCGACGATACCGCTGTCATCATTTGTTTCCCGATTCTGTCTATAATGACTCGGCATACTACACCATTGATGAGTTGGGCGAGCTGATCGGCTAATTCTTTCAGCATTTCTGATAGGTTAGCGATTAGCTGCAGTATCAATTTTATTCATTTCTTCCCAAATCAATCCTATCCAAATAATCGCTTTGGCAGAAGATAAGGTCCTCCACCTTGGCCAGCCAGTTGTATATTCTTCGAAATGAGTATTCACCAGAAATCAACTGGATTGGGCTACTCATCAGAGACTTCTGGGAGTGAAGACTACCTGGCACCAAATCCGCTAGACCACAAGCAGATCGCTATGCAGTTTCATCTGGCCACAGAATGTCTTTTCCAATCCAAAGTCCTCTTTGTTTTTTCTCCGAATCGCTCAATAAATTCCCTTTTGAAGAAATCACATCCTTGTGAAGACCGGTTTCGATCGTGTCTAGGATAAGAGGTCTCTTCTTGAATTTCTTATTTGACGAGCAGCCAAGTCAATCCATTTGCAGGGATTTCCACCGAAATTGTTGCTTGATAGTTGCGATTAATCGAGTACGTTTTAGCGGGTGAATTTTCCTGGCGAATCACAGCCTCATCTTTCAATCCTGTATAATATAATGGCAATGTTATTTCTTCAGTTACCTTTTCGGAAGTTGGATTGAAAAGCATCACCAATCCTTTTTCATTTCCCGCAGGGTCGATATGCATCCAACCATCCCAGTTTCTACCATCTGCACGCTTCAGCCTAATGATGTCCGCATTCAGGATGTCTCGGTAGTTCTTGTACCAATTGATTACTTCGGTCACCATGATCTTGGTTTCTTCTATATCATATAGTCTTGGTCCACGGTAGCAAGCTTGAATACCAGCCCCGTAATATTGCATCATCAACTGTCGGTAATCCTCAAGATGCTCATTTAAGGGTTCCAGTACAGCTTTTGGACCTCCGCCGTGATAGGCAGTAAGTGGTACAAAGCCCCAACCCATGGAAGGAGTTTTTTCCCAGGTTGCATCATAGATATTCTGTCGATTCAGAATTTTTTGCCGTTCTCTTGGTAAGGCAAAATTAACTTCTCGATAGCCCATGGCTATTTTATGGGTGCCATCAAGAAAATACCAATCTGGCGCATTGATATAAATTCCTTCTCCATTCATCCAGTGATAAAGTTCTTTTTGAAGTTGGAATTGCGTCCATTGCGAATCTGCCAAGCCTTTGTGACCTGGGTGAGCAGTGGAGGCACAGACATCGCCAGGGTAAGGGCCATCATTTTCGAAGATATCGAAATCTGTCTGGCTGAAAAAGTTCTTAAGTTTTCTCAAGTAGTCCAATCCCCATTCACTTCCTAAACAAGGTGCATTTCCAAAAAAAGCTCCTCCGGGCTTACCTGTCAATGGACTGATGACATCAGTTTCTGGACTGATAGTCCGGGAGGAAAAAAGTGAATAGCCTCCGATTTTTATTCCTCGTTTATGGGCATACTGAGCAAGAGTTTTCCATCGCTCAATATTTAGGGCAGTGCTGTCTTCCATGTTGATGTGACTTCCAAAACTTAGGATCAAGGCCTCATATCCTGTCGCCACGCATTGATCAATTGCGGTCTTTACCGCTTCATCATTTTTACTGACTAGATGCATGAAAATTGGATTTTGCATCGCCCACGGAGTCAAGGCACGATACATTTTTCTTCGAGCAAGCCCATTTCTTTCCCGATCATAGCTGTCCAGTACCAGTTCATAGGTCCGAATAGATTGAAAACCTCCCCCGGGAGACAAGTCAATTCCAACACCTTGCGCAGGGTAAACTTCCAAAATACTTGGCGTGGTCAGATTATAGTTGACTTGTGAAGTGTAAGTCGAGTCAGCTTTCCAATGCGTTGCCTGATCAGAGATCTCGGCATGCATACTATTATTGAAAGCGAAATTATTTTCCACATAGAGTTGATGTGGTTTCTTCATTTGACTGGTACTTCCGACCACAGCAGACTCTTCTTCCACCATTCCAAGAATCTCATGAACCACCTGATCGATTTGGTAGAACTCTTTTCCGGTATTTTCTAGCGTTAGACTTTTTCCGATCAAGGGGAGATCGTCGTAGAGCTCGTAATGAATTTTTAAAATCAATCCCTCCAAATCAGGATGTAGGTAGTGAAATGAGATTTTCTTCCCTCCGGAAGCTTTTTCTACACTTGTCCAAAACTGGATTTTGGAAGGGAACTGAGGTTGAATCTCTGATACGGCAAAGGATTGATACTGAAAATTGGATTTGGAATTTTCCACTTCAGCTAGCCATTCGTCCTTGAAATAGCCTTTTTCTTTGACAGGCAGGGTTCCTCCAACCTCGTAGATTTTGCCATTTAAGGTGATTCGGGCCTCGGGCATGATCGTACGAAGCAGTTGCGAGCCATTCATCAGATTACTGAAGTCGTAGCAAACCACATTGTCAGCAATGGAAAAAGTACGCTGAATCAATTCGTTTTTAAGTCGGATTTTACTTGGTGAAATCTCCTGAATCTCAGCAGGCCTTTTTTTCTGATCCACCAGCCAGTCTTCTGAATTATTTTGACCAAAGCTGGAGATACTGAGTAAGCAAAAAACGAGAACGGAAAAGTGGGCTGATTTTATAAATTTCATAGTCGTTACAAGTTTGCCAATCCTATTCTTGGAAGCGCTTCGTTAGACAGTAAGCTACAAAAAAGACCTTTAATTTTTTCAGATTATCCAGGAGCCATTAGCGTGTTTACTAAAAGGTACTGCATTTACGCTTTTTGAACTGCCTGTGAACTACTGCTTAGCAGTCTCGGTAATTTCTTTTCCATTCAAGACAAAGTTTTCATAGCCCTTCAACGTCACGTTGACCATGGAGTCGCCCACTTCTGCGAGCGTATTGAAGCTATTGGGAAAAAGCATTCTTCCAATCGGATAGACCCATCCAAAGTATTTGTAATAAGAAAGGACGTGCAGTGAGTTTTCAGCGATGGGCTTTATTAGGCCGGGACGATAGGCAAATACCCGTTTAAATGGCAGCTCTCGTAAGTCATTCTCAGTTTTGCCTTTTATTCTAGCCCAATGTGAACTTCCTTTTTCAGTCCCGTCTGTCCCTTGGCCTGATAGATACGTAAAGGTCATTTTTGGATTTAGCTTTACTAAAGTTTGGGCAAAAGCTATAGTTAAATCATAAGTAATCCGCTCGTATTCTGCTTTAGAGATCCCAACGGAAGAGATTCCTGAGCAGAAATAACAGGCATCGTATCCCGTCAATTGATTTGCTAACGAGCTCAAATCTGAAAAATCTGAATGGATTAATTCCTCGAGTTTTGGATGAGAATGGCCATTTGGTTTTCGGCTAATCGCAAGTACTTTTCCCACTTGGGGATTTTGTAGACACTGAAGCAGGACGCCCTCACCGACCATTCCTGTCGTTCCTGTGATGATGATCTTCATTCCCATTTTTGTATAATTTTTAGTATTTCAGCTTAACCAGCGGATAGTTCAATCCATTGACTTCATTACGGATCAACGTGTATTTATCCAAACTTCGAAATAGCTCCGTCAGATTGCGGTAGCCATAAGATCTTGGGTCAAAACTTGGATCAATTTTACGAAGGGAAGCCCCGATTTTTGCGATATGGATCTCTTCCTCCTCGTCTGAGGCGATTTCAAAAGCTTTGTCAATAACTCCCAAATCTAAGCTTGGTGATTCTTTGAAAAGATCTTCATTACTTACTTCTTCTGATTTTGTGCCGGGCTTTTTCGATGCAGGCTTACCGAGTTTTTCAGTCGTTTTGGTTCGTTTTTCTTCTTGTGACTCCGAAATCAAGTTCTCCGCAAACGTGAAAATCTCACAAGACTGTACAAAAGCTTTTGGAGTTAATCTTCTACCGATGCCCATTACAAACATTCCTTCTTCGCGAATTCGCTTTGCCAAACCGGTATAATCGGAGTCACTGGATACTATGCAAAACCCATCCACACTATCACTGTGCAAAATATCCATCGCATCGATGATCAATGAACTGTCAGTGGAGTTCTTACCTGTGGTATAGGAGAATTTCTGAATGGGGTTAAAGGAATATTGGTTGATGACTTCTTTCCAGCTATTCATATGTGGTGTGGTCCAATCCCCATAGATTCTTCGAATTGTAGCTTTTCCGTGTTTGGATACTTCCTCTAAAATCTCTTTGATAAGCCTAGCTTGGGCATTGTCTCCATCAATCAAGACGGCTATGTTGAATTTGTTCTCTTTCATTTTTAATGCTTTTTGATACCTCAATTTAATTAAAATTAAAACTTTCAGCCTTCGAACCACTTCCAATGGTCCTTTTTATTTCAATGTTTGACTGGGTTCTAGGGATTCTTTCCGAACTTTGGATTTCTAATTCAATTTCGATTTTGACAAATAAAGTTCTTTTCATCACTCCTCCGCTTACGCAACTCAATACGCCTTATCCTGCGACAGCGTATTTGAAAGGTTATTTAAATACGTTAAAGGTGTCTTCCAATCAGGTCGATTTAGGTATAGAGATGATTTTGAAGTTATTTTCCAAAAAAGGCCTTCAAAGTGTCTTTGAAATAGCTTCTGAGGAGCTGGATCAGCTGTCGGAAAATTCTGCAAGAATCTATCGACTTCGTAAAAAATACCTACAAACGATCGATCCTGTAATTGCTTTTCTTCAGGATAAAAACCCTACACTGGCCTACCACATTTCAGAAGGAGACTATCTGCCGGAAGCAAGCCGCTTTGAGCAGCTGGAAGATCTAGAATGGGCATTTGGAACTTTAGGAATTCGAGACAAATCACGCTACTACGCCACACTTTACTTGGAGGATTTGGGAGATTTGATCAAAGAAGCAGTTGATCCTAATTTTGGTTTTAGTCGCTATGCCGAGCGTCTGGGTTTATCTGCTAGCACTTTTGATGAGATGGAGCTTGCCTTACAGAGTTCAGCCGGAATGATCGATGAGATTATGTTCGAGTTATTGGAAGAAAAAATCCAAATTTATGAGCCCAATTCTGTAGCCTTCTCGGTCCCTTTCCCAGGTAATCTTTACGGCGCATTCCGATGTGGCCAATACTTAAAAAAGCATTACCCAGAGATTAAAATCTGGATGGGTGGAGGCTACCCAAATACTGAACTCCGATCGCTGAAAGAGCCTCGGGTTTTTGATTATGTGGATTACATTGTTTTGGATGATGGTGAAGCTCCTGTACGATTACTTTTAGAGCATTTAGAGGGCAAAAGACCGATTAATGAATTGAAGCGGACTTTTGTTCGGATAGATTCAGAAGTGAAGTTTTTAAATAATTCTGCGGTCAAAGACATTTCGCAACGAGATACCGGAACTCCTGATTACTCCGATTTAAGGCTTAGGGATTATCTATCAGTGATCGAAATAGCCAACCCTATGCACCGACTTTGGTCGGATGGTCGATGGAATAAGCTCACACTGGCTCATGGCTGCTATTGGGGTAAATGTACTTTTTGTGATATTTCATTGGATTACATCGGTAGATATGAGCCAATCAATGCGGAGATTCTCTGTGATCGGATTGAAGAAATCATGACACAAACAGGCCAAAACGGGTTTCATTTTGTAGATGAAGCTGCTCCTCCGGCGTTAATGCGGGATTTGGCAATTGAAATTTTACGAAGAGGACTGACCGTAGTTTGGTGGACAAATATTCGGTTTGAAAGCAGCTTTACGGCAGAGCTTTGTCGACTGCTTCGAGCCTCAGGTTGCATTGCGGTATCCGGTGGCTTGGAAGTGGCATCTGATCGGCTTTTAGAGCTGATCAAGAAAGGAGTAACTGTAGGTCAAGTGGCTCGAGTGACTAACCATTTTACCCAATCAGGTATCATGGTTCATGCTTACTTAATGTATGGATTCCCTACGCAGACGACTCAAGAGACCATAGATTCCCTAGAAATGGTGCGACAACTATTTGAAACTGGTGTGTTGCAATCTGGTTTTTGGCATCGATTTGCGATGACAGTTCATAGTCCTGTTGGCATAGATCCAAAAGCTTTTGCAGTAAAAACTATCGGTACCAAAGGAAGCTTTGCCAATAATGAAATCGAACATGAAGATCTTACAGGTGGAGCTCATGAGTTATATGGCGAGGGGCTTCGCAAGTCATTGTTCAATTACATGCATGGGATAGGATTTGATATTCCCCTCAAAGAATGGTTTGATTCCAAAGTGCCGAACACCTCGGTGGTTAAAGATTATATTCTAAAGGAATTAGAGAAAGAAGAGCCCATATCCTACAAGGATCAAAAGCGGATCATCTGGATAGGAGAGGAGCCTGAACTATTGGAAGGTGAAAATGAAGGGTTTTCGGATTTGATCTTTTCTGGAAAAAAAGAAGATTTTTCAATGGAGCTCCCAACTGAGTTTGCAGCATGGGTTTTGAAATTACTTCAAGAAGTTTCTTATCAGGAGAAACTAAAGACAGTAAAAACCATCCGAGCGTCGTATGAGACTGATTTAGGCGAATTTGAAGAATTGCTGGAGTCCGAAGTTTGGGAGATTCTTCTGGAACAGGGCTTGCTGATTCTCTGATCTTTTTTAACCGCAAAGATTGCAAAGGTTAAGCAAAGGGCGCAAAGGTGTTTTTGATCAGAAAGCGTATCTAGTTGACTCAAAGAACACAAAGTGCATTCTCTCCCCTGTAAATCGATTTAAAATCATCATGCATCTTGTAGCGGTGAAACACTCATATTGAAAGATTTGGTTAAACTTCAGAGTTTTGGGGTAAAAGATGTCAATCAGAAAAATTAGGCTTTGCCAAAACATATTGACAGTTATTTTTATTTTTTCACAAACCTATTTACCCGTGATAAATGACGCGTGAACGACAAGAAAATTATTGAATTTTGTTCCATTGGTAGAGCTTGATTCAATTTTTAGATACCCCTATTAAGATAATCCAGCCTTTGTTTGGCTAGCGTTAATTCTGTCTGCAGCGATTCTACTTTCCCGAGCAGATTAAAAATTACATCAATCCCTTCTAGATTGATATCCAATTCTTTTTGTAGCCTGAGGACTTTCTCTAAGTCGGTGACCTCCGCTTCGGGGACGTAGACTTCTTCATTTTCCCGAACCAAAATGATCAACCCTATCTCTTCGAGCGATTCAAAAAAAGACGCCTCAAGTTCGTAGTGGGTACATAAGGTTTGAACCAAGACTAATTTTTGATCTTCCATTTCATCTCAGCGCTTTAAGTTCTTTGAATAATTCCTTCTCGTTCTCCGTTAGATTTTTGGGAAGTTTGATTGAATAGGTAAGAATCAAATCTCCGAATTCTCCTTTCTTTTTATAGATCGGAAATCCTTTCCCTTTCAGCTTCACCTTTGTGTCATTTTGAGTTTCAGGAGCGATTTTCAGTTTTACTTTGCTGTCAAAAGTATCTGTCAGCAAATCTCCTCCTAGTATCGCAGTGTATAAGTCCAGCTCAATATTTTTATGAAGGTTATTTCCCATTCGGTGAAAACTGGTATCGTTCTTCAATTGGATTTTGATGTAAAGGTCGCCATTTGGTCCTCCATTAGCTCCCAGGTTGCCTTTCCCTGAGATCTTGATTGTCTGTTCATTCGCTATGCCGGCGCCTATGGTGACTCGGATTTTATTACCACCTACATCTAATACTTGGGGAAAGTCTTCATAGACATCCTTTAAGTTTAAATGTAACTCTGCATTGAGATCTTGGCCTTTGTATTTTACGCTTCTGCCCCCTTGGCGAAAGCCTGATCCGCCGCCGCCGAACATTGATTCAAAGTATTCTGAAAAGTTGCCATCAGCGAAGCCTTGACCTGAGGATCCTTGCGATCTGCCACCTTGGCCTTGAGTACTTCTTCGTTGCCTCTGCTGTCGCTCGTATTCTTCCCCATTCTTCCAGTCCTTACCGTATCTATCATACTTGGCACGGTGATCCAGATTGCTCAGGACTTCATTAGCCTCGTTGATTTCCTTGAACTTGCGCTCAGATTCCTTGTCATCCGGATTGACATCAGGGTGATATTTCCGAGCTAACTTTCGATATGCTTTTTTGATTTCTTCGGAGCTGGCTGTTTTTGCCAGTCCCAGAGATTTGTAATAGTCAATAAAATCCATTGAAGGTTTTTCTATTTAAATTGAGATAAACTATGAAAAAGGGATGTCTATCCTTTTAACTTTTCGTTGAAGAATTTAATGGTCCGCTCCCAAGATAAATTTGCGGCAGCTTCATCGTATCGTGAAGTGGTATTGTTATGAAAACCATGATTAGTCTCAGGGTAAAAATAAGCAGTATTTTCGACTCCATTAGCTTTAAGCGCTGCTTGATAGGCTGGCCATCCGGCATTCACACGCTCGTCCAAACTGGCATATTGTAACATAAGAGGGACTTTGATTTTAGCAGCTTCATCGGCTGTGGGCTGACCTCCATAATAAGGCACAGAAGCTCCCAATTCAGGAATTCGTACGGCCATCATATTGGAAATCCAACCTCCAAAGCAAAACCCAACTACTCCTATGTCTCCTGTGCAATCAGGATGATTTTTCAAATATTCATAGGCGGCAATAAAGTCTTCGAGCATTTCGTCCCGATCTCGTTTGGCTTGCATGGCTCTGCCATCATCGTCATTTCCCGGATATCCACCCAATGGTGTCAAAGCATCTGGAGCAATGGAAATAAAACCTGCTACCGCCGCTCTTCTTCCAACATCTTCAATATAGGGATTTAGTCCACGGTTTTCATGTACCACAACAATCCCAGGTACTTTCCCTTTTTTATCGGCAGGAATTGAAAGCAGGCCTTTGATTTCCCCACCGCCTTTCGGGGAATTGTACATCACATAGTCGGAACTCAATCGCTCGTCATCCTTTGAGATAGTTCTAGTGCCAATATAATCAGGTATCATCGCGCTCATCAGCGAAGCTACAGTAATACCACCAACGGCATAGATAGAAAGCTTTTCCACAAAAGTCCTGCGGTCAATTTGATTGTGTGCGTATGCATCATAGAGGTCAAAAACCTCCTGACTGATTTTTTCTTTTTTAAGGTTACTCATGATTTGATTGGGTTAATTCTATCGGACAAAAAAATCCAGAATTCAATTTATTTAAAATGAACGGGAAAAAGTCTAACTTTTTGAAGTTGGGGATAAAAACCAGATGAAATCAGAGGTTACGGGATTACTGGGAGATGTAATGCTTTTAATAATTATTTCGGACTTTCAAAAGTCTGTTCTTGGTGATCTCAAGTTGAAAGATTTCATTTTTAGAGAAATAATTCTTTAACTTAAATTCGAAATAATCCCGATATGGAAGGAGAGGTAATCAAAGTGAAAAAAGAAAAAACTGATCGCGAGCGTCAGACATTTTTTAGAGTGACTTTTAAAAATAACTGTAATCTGCTTCAGATTGCTGACAATAAGGCGAATATCATCATCAGTATTAACGCTTTGGTGATTTCCTCCACCATTGCTATCATTGGTTATGGATCTATTTCACATGGTTTGGATATCAAGAACCCATTAACCTTGGTGCCTATTCTACTTTTACTCTTTACTTGTCTTACTTCCACAATTCTGGCTGTGCAAGCTGCGAAGCCTAAGATTATGGGCAAAACCCCACCGTCTGCTGAGAAACCAAAATCGAGTATGCTTTTTTTTGGAGAGACTTCCACTTATACTTTAGATGAATATCTAGTGGAAATCGAGCGTATCCTTCCTTCAAAAGCGGAAATTCACGAGCATATGGGAATTTCACTTTACTACCAGGGAAAGGTTCTAAATAAGAAATATAGCTTGCTCAGACATGCCTACAACGTCTTTATTTTGGGATTGGTAATCGGTATCTTAACCTTTTTGATGTTTGTGATCGTAGGCAGTAGCTGATCTTAATCGAGTTGAATAACTCTAGTTATTTTTAAGATTTGAAACTGGATTCACCTGTGTTGCCCTTAGCGTTTGTAATCCTGTGCTGATCAATAGAATCAAAATCATAACGAAAGCAGGAATCAGAAAATAGCCGAAGTGCGGACTGATCTTATAAGTAAATTCGCTCAGCCAATTATTCATCCAAACGTATCCGATTGACCAAGCAATCAATACCGCTGCGAGCGTTATTTTCAAATAATCAGAATAGATCAATAGTACTAATGAGCCAGAAGAACTTCCAAAAACCTTTCGGATGCTGAGTTCTTTTAATTTTTTGGACATCAAAAAAGTAGTCAAACCAATCATTCCAATGGCAGCGATGACAACTGCTATAAGTGCAAACGCTGAGTAAGCTTGTGTTAATTCGTATTCAGATCGATAAAGTTGATCAATTTGATCGTCGAGAAAGCTGAATTCAAGAGGGTAGCCCGGGTAAAGCTCAGGCCACTTCTTTTCAAGTGAAGCGATTCCATCTTCGATTTCAGCAGCTTTCAATTTTACTGAGACAAACCGAAACGAGGGAGCAAAACCATAAAGAATCAGCGGATCTACACCGGTATGCAAGGTCGTAAAGTTGAAATCATCCATTATCCCGACTATTCGTCCACTCACTTTACCGTTCACTTCCATACCAATAGGTTCCTTCAAACCAAACTGGCGAACGGCAGCTTCATTGATCAGGATTTCTGGTATTGAATCCTTAGGGTTCAGCTCAATCGGTCTACCGGCGGTTAGTGGGATCTCGTAAAGTTCGAGGAAGTTTTCATCTGCCAAAAAAGTTGAAATCGAAGTTTCTCCCATTTCAGTTCCCACAAATGAATAGGTATAGGTAAGTGAGGTGGTATTTCCCGGCGTACTCGAAGAGAAGCTAACATGACTGACCTGAGGGAGTTGATTTAATTGGGCGGAGACTGTCTCGTGTCGTTGATTTTGACTTCGATCTTTGACAGGTATGATGAGCACCTGATCGCTATCAAATCCCATTCGTTGAGTTTTCAGAAATTCAAATTGGCTGGAAACGATCCCCGTAGCAATTAACAGGAAAATAGAAATCGCAAATTGGAAAGTGATCAACGCATTCCGAATTGCTCCTAATGCCAGCGAACTCCCTGACTGCTTCATAGCTCTTATTCCGGCCTGAATAGCTTGCCAGGAGGGTAAAATGCTGGCAACGATTGCAATGACTAAGGTGAAAATGAATGTTGGAAAAATCAGCCAAGTGTTAGAAAGAAATTGGAGCGTCTTACCAGTTACTTGATTGAAATAAGGTATTGCGATGAGGGCGAAGAGAAATCCAAACACCAAAGCAATCAGACAAATGACCAGCGTCTCCAAGAAAAAGTATCCAACTAGATTGAGGTTGCTCGCTCCAAGAATTTTTTGGATCGAGATTTCTTTTTCTCGTGCTGCTTGAGTGGCTGTGGATAAATTGATGAAATTAGCACAGGCCATCAGGAGGATAAATAGGGCGATTGTGCCAAGAATGAAAGCGTATCGCTCGTCGCTTGGAGGACTGATTTCATCCTTCCGATTTGAATTCAAATGAATGGATTTGAGCGGTTGAAGGAAAAGCGATTCCTTTTCTTGAACCCATTCCGGAGCATGATTTTTTAGGATTTGAGGCAATTTCAATTCAACCGATTTTGGATCAGCATTTTTCTCAAGAAGGGCATAGGTGTAGTGATCAAATTGACCCCAGTTAGAGAGTCGTGCCTCTCCGATCAAGTCTTCCAATGAAGAAAAAGTAATAAATGCTTCTGCTACAAAATGCGAATTGCCGGGCATTTCGGCCATCAGTCCAGTGATCGTCAACTCGACTTCATTGTTGAAAAGCAATGATTTCCCGATAGGATCGCCTGTGGGAAAATATCGCTTTGCCATCTCCTCGGTAAGGATAATGGAGTTTTTTACTGAAAGTGCCTCCGCGGGATCTCCCCTCAGTAGTGGAATATCAAATATTCGAAATAGACTACTGTCAGCAAAATAAACTGCTTCTTCATAAAAAACTCGATCCTCATAGCCAAGTAAGTCTGTTCCAGGATTTTTCCTAAGTCGCATCACCTCTTTGATTTCAGGAAATGCACCTATTAGGTTTTTGCCGATTGGAGCGCTAGTCTTTGCCCAATTAGTGAGGGTGCCATCACTAGTGAAGTCTAAGACCACTCGATAAATCTCGTCGGAATTAGAATGATAGGCATCAAAGCTATATTCATCGTAGATGTACATCGAAACCACTAAAAAACTTGCAAATCCAACTGCTAGTCCAAAGCAATTAATTAATGTAAATCGGAGGTTTTTCTTGAAAAGGGTTCGAAAACTGAGTTGTAGAAATGATTGCAACATAGCCAAACTGGCGATTTCCAGTGAACTGAATTTAGTGTCCCCGAAGTTACAATTCCGTTTTTAAGATCAAAACTTGAGAAAGTTTGCTGAGTCATTCAGGGGATACAATCTGAAGAATCACATTCCCGATCTTTTGCCCAGTTTCCACCTAGATACAAGCCTCAACGACTTAATTAAACTTGTACACCCGATCGATTAATGGGTTGAAGTGCCCTTCTTCATCGTGTGTTTTCAAGAATTTGATGTCTTCCTGAGTGAAAGAAGGGATTGGGAAAAGCAGCTTTTTCCCTGAGGTGAATTTATGTTTGATCGCTAAAAAAATATTTTCTAATCCAGATCCCAGTTCAGTAGAAATATACACTCCGTCTTCTTTTAACAAAGACCTACAGATCGAAAACGGCTTTTACCAACTGCATCAAAAACAAACTCATAGCGTTCATCTATTTGGCTGAAATCTTGGGTTTGATAGTCAATCACCCGATCTGTTCCTAGATTTTTCACAACTTCAAAATAAGCATTGGGACATACCGCAGTGATTTTGGCTCCCATTGCTTTGATGAGTTGAATAGCTGCAGAGCCTATCGCTCCTGTTATGCCAATAACTAGTACATGGTGGCTGGAATCTACTTTTGCAGCGCGAATATTCCCTAAGGCATAATGGGATCCTTCGCTTAAAGCGGCGGCAGTTTCAAAGTCTAGACCAGCTGGACTATGCGCTGATCCTTTGTTTTCATTGATTACCTTAAACTCCCCATGCCCTCCAAAACCTTCGTCGTCGAATCCAAAAACTCGATCACCTACTTTGAGTTTTCGTACTTCGGTTCCGGTTTCGGAAATTACCCCAGCAAATTCACCACCTAAACAACAGGCTGCTTCGGTCGAAAAAGCCCGGAGAAAAACCGACTCACAAAGTAGTGGGCACTTCTAGATCCTGAATCAGTTCGGTTGACTGTAGCGGCCATGACTTTGATTAAGACATCAGACTTGCCAAATGTAGCCTTCGCAATTTCAGCAAATCGAACAACCTCAGGCGGGCCACACTGGGTGTAGATTTGAGCTTTCATAGGACATGGTTTTAAAAAGCTAAACTGATCAAAGCTGCTGTCCGATAACCTGAATTAAGGCGTCAATGTCTTCGGTATCGTTGAATACATTGATCGAAACTCGTAAGTACTCACCTCGCGATGAAACGAAGATTTGATTTTCTTCGAGGTTCTTTTTCAAAAGTGCTGAATTGATGCTTTTTGGTAGCTGAGGAGCAAAAAGATGCTGCGCTAAAAAAGCTTCTGATTCTGTTTGACCTCCGATTTGATTAATGAAATCCAGTAATGGGCGATTAAGAGAGCCAGCGTAATTTTGAATAGCTTCAGGAGTCCACTCCAATATCTGATTCAAACTCGCCTGAAGCATAGGCATTAAGATAAAATTGGCGGCCTCACCAACAGTATACCGCGAGGCACCTGCTTTATATTCAGAAGCATACTCGGATAGCTTACTAAAATCCTGAGCATTCTCCCGATTCATCCAAGATTCTTCCAGTGGGATTCCGTTGTTGAATCTTTCACCGATATAGGCCATAGCTATTGAGTAGGGACCGAGCAACCATTTGTAAGCGGCGCAGATTAAGGCATCTATTTTACAGGCTTTCACATCTATGGGCATTGCACCGACTGATTGTGTTCCGTCAACGATAAATGCAGCTCCCATTTGTTGGCATTTGTCACCTATAGCTTCCAGATCAAATTTTAATCCACTCATCCAGTGAACCGAAGAAATCAACACGACAGAAGTATTGGCGTCAATAGCATCAATCAAATGAGTATTCCAAGATTCGCCTTTGGAATCTGAGTTTGGATCAGGAGAAATAGTCGTAATAGAAGCCTGATTTTCTTGAGCCCATCGAGTAATAGAAAAATAGCCACTTGGAAATTCATCGTGGACCACGATGGCTTTGCCGCCTGCTTTTGGTTTGATATTATTCAAAACAGAAGTAAATCCATAGGAAGTTGATGGGATGATCGCAACTTCAGATGAATCACAATTTACCAATTTTCCAAAAGTAGTCCGTACAGACGCTACGCCTTCGAAGAAATCAGATTGCTTTAGCTGAAATGGATTTCGCTGTTTGATGATCGAAGAAATCCCAGCCTCTTCGGAAGATTTCAGTTGAGGGCCGCGATAGGCATTATTTAGGTAATGGACCCCTGAGTCTAGGTTAAAGAGGTATTTCTGGCTTTTGAGCATCGCCCAAATTACAAAAACTCCAGTGAGTCAAGAAAAATAGTTTTGAGTAAGAAATTAGATCTTCCCAGAAATAATAAAGCAGTCTAGAAAGATTTAATTCGTCAGTTTTAGTTTGTGATATAAGTTTGCGACTCAGTTAGGGACAATGGAATTAGAACATATTTTCCCTTTGCATCTTTCCGAATGGCTAGCGTTTTTTGATCACTGCTTTTGGCTTGCTTCCAATCATCAGGGATGTAAGTTTTGATGGTCAAGGGCACGGTATAGATATTTGGATCAAGTTCCGAAGCTAGGGAAATAGTGATTTTACCAATATCAAGTTTGCTTTCAACAGTTGTATTCTGACGAGCCTGAACATACTTGGTGACATCTCGGAAAGTCTCAATCCAAAGCGCGTTTTCAGTAGTTTTCATAAAGGAGAAATAGTCCTTCAACTCTGCTCTAGTTTTGGCTTCCCAACCTAAGTTTTCTACTCTGTGAATCACCAATACCAGCCAGATATTATCGTGGTTCATGGTCGTATCAATCCATGCTTTCATGTCCTCGAATAAATGGCGGGTAAGAAGGCCTCGCTGCCATTGAACATACTCTTTTATTGAGGCTCCCGGCTCAGCTTGACTGCCACGATTGATCTCTTCCAGCCAAGTTTCTGGCATTCGATTCCTAAGTGAAGGATAAATTTTGTGAGCGTAGTCCATGACCCGCTCATTTTCTGTTCCATAAGGTCCTTCTGCCGAAAAGACCGATTCTTCTCCGATGAATTTCGAAAGATCAGCCTTGCTTTGTTCCAATTCATAAAGCATGTTGACTTCATCTAACACCGCAAGTTTTGGGTGAGTGACGGTATGGGATGCGATCTCATGGCCTTGAGAAGCATAGGATTTATATTGCTCCCAAGAAGTCGTGTCTGCTAGATTATTATGAAATACGACTTCTCCAGTATCGACCATTTTCCCCGACCTGACTTTTTCAAATCCTTCATCCAGTAACTCATGCGCTTCCTTGATTTTCCCAGATTCAAATAGCGATCCGACTCTTGCATGATAGTCTTCTGCTTCAGTAGTTCCTGTAAAAGCGATGAGGGAGGCCCTTTCAAAGAAATTACTGGGATCAGTTTTTGTGGATGCAGTTTCTCTGATTATATCCTCGGGATTTCTACCTATAAAGTTCCCTTTTCCTGATCCTTTCACTTTTCCTGTGATGATATAAAAAGTTGCGGGAAGACCCAAGCTGTCTAGGATTGGTTTGGCAATTGTGAATTGATTGATAATTCCATCATCGAAGGTGACAGAAATAGCTCCAGCTTTTCCTTCAGGCCATTTGGTGATTTCTGATGTCCCGACTGTTGGGTTGGATTGGGAGCAAGAAAAGGAAAAGCCAATGAGAATTGCGGAAATTGTCTTTTGAATGTGTTTCATGTTGGGTGGGAAGGTTTTCAATTCTAATATCCCACTTTTGTTTGGTTGAAGACGAACCGCTGATCCCAACTGGAATAAATCTGGATTAGAATAAGTTAATACTATTTAGTTAAATCAAATGAAAAATATTTCCTCTTTTGTAATATGTGGTTGTTGAAGGAATAAGTCTGCCTCATGATACCGAATGGGAGACGAGGATAAAAACTTAATACCTGAACATTTTTCACTTGTACAAAAATGTTTTTTTGCGGGAATTTTTATGAACTTGATTCACTTCACTTTTAGTTCCGCAGGGATAGCAGAACCGCGACAAATCGATCTTTAATTGACAGATTTTCAGGAAATTTTGGATCTATCTTCGAACTCCGATATATAATCTAGGTTTAAAAAAAATACTCGTTGCGATCACAATCTAATGCTACTTTCAATAAGTATAAATTATTTAGCTAATGATTAATCACTTAGAAAATTTTTGTATTCCGTCCCCCATGAATTATTGGTTGTAGTACTATTAGGCTGCCCATCATCAGTTAATAAAGCGTTGTTATCTTGGCTATTTTGATTCCAGAGCCAAGCTATAACAGAGACATTCGTAATTCTTGCAGCTTTTAGAAAGTGACGAACCGGCATAACTTGACCAGCATTTTGAACACCTATTTCACCGAATAAAAATGCTAAGTTCTTATTTTTTAAGTTTTCAATTCTTGAAACTAATTGAACTTCGGTTGTATTAAGAAGCCATTTCTCATAAACATGCAAATCGAATAAGAGATTATACCTCCCCTTAAGTAATTCATTTCCTTTTACAAGTATTGCATCTTCCGACTGACCTTGTTCATTTCCTGGAACTATAATTATATTCTGAAATCCTTTCACCCTTCGTAGGTTATCCACCATATCTTTCATGTCTCTCAACCACAATTCATGGTTATATCCATTTTCATTATTCCAATTATAAGGCTCATTCCACACTTCAATCCAAACATCCGGCTGGTTCTTAAAATGATCGGCAATACTTCTCATTTTTATTTTATAGTCCTGATAAAAATTTTGGGATGACGGGTTAAGACCTGTAAGTAAGGTTCGTATTTGGGTTTTGTTTACCCACCCAAAGGGACAGAAAATTGTGATTATATTATTTGCTCGATTTCGGTCAACAATTTTCTGAAGAGGATGGTACCAAACCCCATCACTCGCTTGAATAGCATCACCCGTAATTGGTTGTTCTTGTGAATTACCGACAAATTCTCGTGCAATTTTTATATTCCAGTTATTCATTGGTAGTGGATTAACCAAGCCATACGTTTGCATGGTATTTACGCCCTTATAAAAAACAGCTATATCTTCTTTTAAAATATTTGAACCTTCAATACGATAAGGTCCAACGATTTCATCAGGCAGGGGAGGGATTTCACTAAGAATTGGATTAACTCTATCAATTTGATTACATGCCAAAACTATCATTAAAGCGCCTGTAATTAGGGTCAAAAAATAAATTATTAGTTTTCATTTTTATTTCCGAAATAGGATGTTGAAATTTAAAAGGGTTGTTTGTAGGAAACAATTATTAGATTAAAATGTCCGTTAATAGAAGATTATTTTTGACTTGATTTTTCCAGCGTTATAGACTCGAATTCGTTCATCAGGCAGTCTAACTGCCAATAAATTGATTAGCCCCATCATATTTTTACCTATGCTAACTGGAATTTCGATCAACCAATTTTTTTAAAACTTCTCTTTCAAAATTTCCCGCATATTTTCGGCCACCTCTTCCGCATTTTCTTTTGTGAAGCACATAGGTATTTTATTTTTAGCACATTGTCAAAAGGACCGTCGGTGCTGATCAGGATATTTCGCATTTCGTTTTTGATCAAAGCAGCCAATTCAGTGTCATGGTTCCCGCTTTCACGATTTCCACTCCAAGAAATAATCCAGCGCCTCGCACATCTCCTATGATTGCGAATTCCTTTTGCAATTCTTTAAATAGTGACGCATAATGATTTCCCACAATACGCGCATTTTCTTGAAGCTTTTCTTCTTCGATCACTTCTAATACTGAAATTCCAACTGCACACGATACTGGGTTGCCCTCAGCAGACAAGACACTCATTCTAGCCGACAAGGAGCACTTCACCCAAGAGATCGCTACTTACTTCCTCAGTTCGCAATCATTGGATGTACTCATGCCGGCATCCAGTACAAAAAGAATCAACACTTGTATCCAAAACCTCGACTACAAAGAGCTCATGCCGGCATTCTCGGTAGCTGAGACTGGGTTTGGATTCAGTAACTCCTTTGCCGACTTGAGGCTGGTCGCCCAAAAAGAAGCAGTTCCCTGAAAGCAGGAGGTCTATAAAGCTTTTCTTACCACTTCGGACAAAGACTCCGCACACCTGCTGTCAAATGTATACTCCAAAAGATGGAACATAGAGGAATTTTTCAACTTCGAGGAAGATATGGGATGGAACAGAGCCTCGACATTCAACTTCAATATCAGATGCCGAAGACAGTCACTGGCGCTGCTGACTCAGGCGGCAGCATAGGGGCTCAGAAAAAAACTCCCCGAACCCTACAGCAAGTGGACCGCAGCGATGCTCTCCAAAAAGGTACTCACGAATATGGAAGGTGGAGTGCGTATCAAAGATGACAAGATCATCGTAACCTTGTACGGAGATCATGAAACCTTGGGAATCAAAGATAAATATCACAACATCTCGCCGCAGCTCGAAAACCAAAACATACCACCAAAAATCCCCTGGCTTAATGATTACAAGCTCGATTTTAGATTCAAATAGCTAAAATAAACCAGACTCATAAAATCGCTGATAACTATACGGGGGAAGTGCCGGAAGCCTATCTGATCTATGCCTTATATGATGAAGACAGCAACCGCTACGAAGTAGGAAAGAAAGTCCTCTCCCGCAACGCCGCCAATCAGCATGAAGTCCTCGAAGAGAAACTGGCGATCAAAAAGAATGGCTATCTTGAGACCTTCGTGGTAAATGAGACTGCACAGAATGTCTGGTTTGACAACTTCCGAATTCTCAGTACAGGATCATTATTAGTTCAGGAGACGCACGGAGCCTGTCCCGATGAGCGAAGCGATATCGGGAAGCCTTGGGGCTTGGAACTGACAGGACTCGGCTATCAGTATGCAGGGGTTAAGGTGAACAAGTATCTCTACAATGGTAAGGAGCTGATTGAGGATAATGGTCTTCATTACTATGATTACGGGGCGAGGATGTATGATCCTACGATTGGGAGGTGGGGAGTTGTGGATCCGTTGGCGGATCAAAGAGAATGGGTGTCACCCTATAATTATGTACAGAACAATCCGATGTTGAGAGTGGATCCCGATGGGATGTTGGATGATTACTTTGCTATTGTAAATGACGAGTTGGTACATCTTGGCAATGATGGACAGGGTAATAATATAAGACTTGTATCAGAAGGTCAACATGAACAAGCTCTTTCCAATCTAAATGGAGTAAATACGACTGATACACAAAGAGCAGCTTTGAGGAGTGGAGATATAAGTCAAGTAGTCACTTTTAACGAGGGAAATATTCAGAGTGAGTTTCAGGGTGCCAATGATCGAACCATATCTAGTGGTTTGGAGAACTCTGTTATTGTTACTTTGGATCCTTCGTCCGCAAATGTTGATGCTCAGCCAGGAGCACAAGGTACAAGTACGAATGTCACGAATGTTTTCAATACCTATGGAAGTGAAGGCCTTTGGACAGGTGATGGGTCAAAACTTGTTATAGGTGTTGGTCATGGACATCCGACAGTAACAGAGCATGGAAAAAGAAATTCCCCAGGATACTCAGCTGATGACTCCATAACAGCAGGCCAATCTTCTGCGGCAACTTACTCAATGGATTCTTATAAAACTAGGGTTGGAAGGGCAGCAACAATCCACCAAGCCATGCCAAGTGGTAGGTCAGGTGCAAATCCTGTTGGGACAACACAGAATACCAACGGCATCGGAAGGAGATCTTTTACTTTCACAGCAAAACCTTATAATCCCTAAAGAAATGTATACTAAATTAATTTTAACAATATTAATTTTTATGTCAAGTATCGAGATGAAAGGGCAGTCAATCATATATGACTTGCCCGAGAAGGTAAGTCAAAGAGCAAGAGAATATATTGAAGAGTATATTGATAACAATGGCCCCACTGTCTTTATTGCGAAGCTCGGTAAAACTGATGACAGTCAATATGTGATAAATCTAATAGTTTATGATTTTCAATCTTTGGAAAACTTTAGTCTTTTAAATGAAGAAATCATCAAAAAGACAAATAGAGTCGTTAGAGTGAAAAATGATCTTTTACTCCCTTTAATCACAGATGAAGATTTACAATTTGCATATTTAGGGGAAGTTCCACCAAGACATTCGGGAGGAAAAAGGGGCAAGAAAAGGATACTATTAACCGATGACTCTTATTCGATTACTTTTGATAAATCAGGTAAGATTTTTAAAAATTAAATAAACCCGGCAAGTCCGGGTTTTTGGATTTAAAGCGCAGATACATTTTTTTGAAAGAAGTGTTTGAATCCCTCTGAGCGTAGGGGTGTCGTGAAGTCCTTGATGTGAATCAAAGACATGTCGTATAGAAGATGGTAGTGTGTCTACCACAATCGATGAGTAATTCAAAACTAAAGACAAGCTAAACAAAGCCTCTCTCCTTCCCGCTTCTGCGGCAGAAAAGGTGCTGACAGACCTTGGGCAGGTGACCCGTTCAGGAAAGTTCAATCCATTGATCCCATTCCAATTGGTTGACCTTTTGGCCAAGGACCTCAAAAAGAAAGAAGTCCCCGAGTCTTATTTGATATATTTCCTTTATGATTCCAATTCCAATCTTTAGGGACAGGGCAAGAAAGTACTCAGCGAAAAAGCCGCTGACCAACATGAGGAACTTACAGAAAAACCCTACATTGGTTAGGAAGGCTATACGCCACGGCGCACAAGTATGGAGGCATTTGTGGTAAATGAAACCAATGAAGACGTCTGGTTCAATGACTTCAGTGTGATGAGTACCACTCCACATGTCGTACAGGAGACACATGGAGCCTGTCCCGAGATCGAAGCGATTCGGGAATGCGAGTATAGGGAGATGGGGTGTTGTGGATCCGATGGCGGAATTTTATTTTCAAATAATGCCATATGCATATGCAGCAAATACACCGATAAATGCCATTGATCCTGATGGGAACACTGTTATTTTTATTAACGGAAATCATCGCGATGGGACAGGAGGGAGTTCTGATTATTGGAGAGGCTCAAAAGTTACTTCAAATGGAAATGGTACTAAAACTTATAATTTTTGGTCTTTTGATTCATATGTAATGAATAAGTTTAATGATCATAATGTGTCATTATCAGGCACTACATTAAATCCATATATCGATGGTTCAATGGGTGGGAATGCTCCCAATAATGGAAATTTAAACATGGATAATAGGGTTGAGGCTGGATATAAACAAGGTTCATTAGATACCGAAGTAATTATTATAGTTTAGCAAGAACAAATGGTGATATTACAGAAAGTCTAAAGATAGTTACTCATAGTATGGGTTCCGCATTTGGAAAAGGCTATATAAAAGCTATTATAAATTATGCTAAAGATAATCCCGAATTAGCAAGAGGACTAAGTGTCACAGAATATGATTTTGCTGCATTTCAGCAAAATCAACAATCAGCAATTCCTGGGGTACCTTTATTTCAATTTGATAATGCGGGTGACAAAGTAGTAGGTGGACTTGTCGGCCTATTAAATGGTAGTAAGCATGCTAAGCAGCAAGGTCGTGAAGATGGAAGTAATGATAATGTATTGCTTGGAGGTGGTCATTCTATTGGAGATTTCTTAAATGCCATAAATTCATTGACTGAAGGAACTTATAAATTTATAAATGGAGAATTTGTAAAACAATAGATTATGAAAGTTTATATATATAGCCCTTTAGGTTTATATTCTGTATGGGTAATTGTTTGTTTGGTGTTTTGGTTTAGTATACCATTACTAGATGATAAATCAGATCCTAGTGCTCAATTCGAATTTATATTGAGAACGTATACCTTAATAGGCTTGGTTATTGGTCTGTTTATAATTAGTTTATTGAATATGTTTTTTTTTAAGGGTTTGTTTAAGATATTCTGGTATTTAAATGGATTTATTACTTTAATTACTGGGGTATTGATCGTGTATTTTATTGTAAAAATTATTACAGTTTAATATATGGTAGAATTAGTATTTTGAATGGCTTAGTCTCTAGATTTTGAGTATTGTTGTATTTGATCAGATGAGATGGTTATGCGCAAAGAAATCATTTATATTATTTGTTTGATGCTTATACCCCATTTTTTTGAAAGCTCAAATCTTGCCAAGAAGCTTAAATTCAATGCTTCCTAAGTCTTCGATTTCAAATGCTATTTCTGCTCTACCCACCAAACCAGAAATCCCATATCTGGAAGACAAAAATCAGAAAGCCAATACCGCTAGCTTTATGGCAGCAGGAGGTAAGGAAAGACTGGTGGCCGACCTAAACGAACTGGCACTAAGCACCCAACAGTCAGGTGGAGCCAACCCGATAGCTTCACTGAATCAAGCAGATATCCTGGCCAAGGATCTGTAGAAGAAGACGGCACCAGAGGCTTACCTGATCTATGGGCTGTATGATCAGGACAGCAACCGCTACGAAGTAGGAAAGAAAGTCCTCTCCCGCAACGCCGCCAATCAGCATGAAGTCCTCGAAGAGAAACTGGCGATCAAAAAGAATGGCTATCTTGAAACGTTTGTAGTGAATGAAACTGCACAAGACGTATGGTTTGACAACTTCCGAATTCTCAGTACCGGATCATTGCTGGTTCAAGAGACGCACTATGATCCTTGGGGCTTGGAACTGACAGGACTCGGCTATCAGTACGCCGGAATCAAGGTGAATAAGTACTTGTATAGCGGAAAGGAACTGATAGAAGAAAATGGCCTGCAGTACTATGACTATGGGGCTAGGATGTACGATCCGGCGATAGGGAGGTGGGGGGTGGTGGATCCTTTGGCGGATCAACGTTCTTGGATGTCACCGTACAATTTTGTGCAGAACAACCCATTGTCAAGGATAGATCCTGATGGGATGTTGGATATCCGTATCCATGGAGAGAATAATTCCAGCGTGACCATCGTAACTGATCTGATCGATATAGACGTCAATGCGGGTGGGCTTGTCGGAGATCTGGGAGGTAACTATTCATTACAGGGCGATGACATCCTCAGTGCGGGATTGGATCTCGTTGGGGTGATTGATCCAACTGGTGTTGCCGATGGACTGAATGCTGGACTGCAGGTAAAGAACGGCGATTGGCTGGGTGCTGCCATCAGTACGGTGGGAATAATTCCATACATAGGAGACGTAGCCAAGTTAGGGAAGATCGGAAAGGATGTTAAGATCATCAATAATGCCATAGAGGCGGTTCACGGCAACTCCAAACTGAGTCAGAAAGCTCAGCACGGGTATGAAATTTTCAACAAGAAAACAGGTGATGTTTTAGAGTACGGGATTAGCGGGCAAAAAAGATCTGCCAACCAAATCTCAAACGGGGGGTCTCCAAGGATCGACCAGAAAGTAAGGTCTAAATACGGCGATGACCCTGACATTGGAGGCCGAGTAATAGATGGGAATTTAGGGAATAGACAACAGGCACTAGATTGGGAAAAGGGGAAAGTGCAAGACTTCAGAACAAATAATAATAATCAAAAGCCTTTAAGACAAATTAGACCTAATTGATATGCTTAATCAGATTACATTGGCTTGTTATACGCAGGGGCATAAAAACCAATCAATCAATTCAGAAGGATGGTCGATTCCTGAATTGTACTGTTCTTTTTTAAAAGATTTTGATACTGGCAAAGCGGTAAAAGTAAATGTCAATATTAGAGAAGAATGGGGTGAATTGTTAGATTATTATGAAAACTATGTGGACGTTATTACTATTAGGAACCACTTTGACTTTTCTAGTTATTCGGTTTTAAACAAGCAAGGTAAGAAAAAGATGCAGTTGGAAGCTGTCCATAAGGGTATGATGCAGGTAGCAGAGAAGGAAGTGTGGTCAACAGACCCTCTTCTGGATGCCTATAACCAATGTCTGAAAAGGAATCTGGAATATCAATTTTATGTGGGTAAGCCGAAGTCATCACCTGACAGGAAACACAAAATCGGCTTCTGGTGCAATTGGGATCTGGATGTGTTTGAACTCTATTGGGTTTTGTTCGATAAGCAAAACAAGGAATTGAAGCGTGAAAGATTCATTACCAAGCTTCCACACGAGGGTGAGTTTGTTTATTACTTGAAGTGGAAATGGATAAGTGAAGTAAAGGTTGTCTTGGAGGACAAGTATAAATATGGTAAGAACGAATCTTGGGTGATTGATCTTGTAGATCAAGTGGCCTAAATCAAATAAATAAAGCCCGGCGAAGTCCGGGATTTTGTTTTATAGCGCAGCGATACTTTTGAGCTTAGCCGATTTGATGAAGGCGTCTATGGTAGCGAAGACGTGTGACTTGTTTTCGGGATCGAGGTTTTGGATCCCCCCTCTAGGCGTAGTCTACTCTCTCAGTCTTGAAGTCCTCGAGGGCGCTGGACTGGGTATATTTTTAAACTATACCCTAATATTCTAACCGATTTATAATCGGAAAGGATTTCAAACTGACATCTCCTGTGCTATCCATATACTGAATGTGAAACCGACGATATACCACATTTGGATCAAAATCGTATCATATCGTATCATATCGTATCAATAAATGCTTACATTTAAGATATGGAGAATAATGTCTACAATTTGGCGCTAGATATAGATTGGAAACTTATCGGGATTATCAGTCAAATCGACCGGTTTGATGCTTCTTGGGCTTCAATAGAAAAAAGAGAAGGTCAAAGCCTACTTCAACTAAAATCTATTGCTACAGTTTTAAGTGTTGGGGCATCTACACGGATTGAGGGATCAAGTCTTAGTGATGAAGAGGTAAATACACTCTTACTCCAACTCGATATAACTAAACTTGAGGATCGAGATTCTCAGGAAGTTGTAGGGTATTTTGAGACACTTGATACAATTTCAGAATCATTCAAAGAAATCGAAATAACTGAGAATAGTATAAAAAACCTTCATAACATCTTGATGAGGTTCAGCAAAAAAGATGAATGGCACAAAGGAAATTATAAGAAACACAACAATGCAGTAGAAGCTAATTATCCTGATGGCACAAAGCAAATCATATTTCAAACCACTGAGGCCGGTTTCGCAACAGATGACGCGATGAGCGACTTGATAAACTGGTATCAGTCCGATGACGAGACACATCCTCTAGTCAAATGCGCGATATTCACTTATGAATTCTTGAGTATTCATCCATTTCAGGATGGAAATGGTAGATTAAGCAGATTATTGTCTTCTCTCCTACTTTTGAAAACCGGATATAATTGGATACAATTTATAAGCTTTGAACACGAAATAGAAAGTAGAAAATCAGAATATTATCGGGCATTAAGGAATTGCCAAAGCAAAAGACCTAATGAAAATGTGAGTGAATGGATTAACTTCTTCTTTAATGCGCTTAAAACTGTCCAAGAAAAACTGCTGAAAAAGTTAGAAATAAAAGGAGTCCAGAATCAATTATCTCCTAGGGAAAAATCAATTCTGACTTTCATAGGAATAAACCCAGGATCTAGATCAAGTGAAGTGGCCCAAAAACTAAGTATTTCAAACCCAACAGTAAAAAGAATACTTACGGATTTGGTCAAAAGAAACCTAATTGAAAAACATGGAATAGGCCCAGGAACAAATTATTCAACATTATAATTGGAAAGCACTCAGATTATACTTCACCAAGTTACCCCACATGAGCATATTTCTGTAGCACAGCCCTAAGCGTATTTCTCCTCAGAAAATGGGCTGAGGAAGTGTTTTACTTTAATAATTTCGTACATCTGAAGTTGCCCATAATTATGACCTCAACCCAAGACAGAATAACCCATAACGGTAAGACCTAATTTAAATCTGTATAGCTTTCCATAACGATCCAATATAAAATGAAGCAACCTCTAATTTTCATCTTTCTTATTCTATTGGCTTTTGGATACAAAGAGAAAGCAGCAGAAGTGATTTCTATTGACACGATTTTTGAAACGTATTATAAATTCAAGGATCGCATCAACCCCATTGAGGCAACAAAGGGCGGCAATTATGAATACAATGACTTTATCGCGAATTATATATCTGATGCCTATCAAGAAGACTTGAAGGAGAATTACATTCACTTTTTGAATGTGTTAGCAGAATTGGATACAACAGCACTATCAGAAGCGGACCTTTTGAGCATGAAAGTGATGAAATGGGATTGTGAGGTGAAGTTGGGAAAAAACTCCGCCAAGTCAATACTGATGGAAGTACGGTGAAGACCTATGATTACATCGAAGAATTTGTTTATGAGGACAATACCTTGTCCTACATCATCCACCCGGAGGGTAGAGTAGCCAATGAGAATTCTACCTTGACTTACGAGTTCTTCGTCAAAGATCATCTGGGCAATGTATGCCAAGTCGTGCGAGCGCCGCAGTCCGCCTTCCGGATCGCAACCATGGAACCCGAAAATGCCGAGCAGAAAGAAGAAGACTTCCAAAACATCAAGGAAAGTCGACAAGGTGCCGGAGAACATAACAAAACTCCTGGAGGCTATTCAACGGCATGGCTCAATGCTGATCGAGGTCGGATCCTCGGTCCTTCCAGAAGCCAGGAAGTACAACAGGGCGACAGTGTGGAAATCGGTGTCTTTGGGAAATACGTAGATTCGAAGAAAATCAAGCTAAGTCCAGCGACCTTCGTCCGTACCGGCTTGGATCGCAAAATCATCCGTACCCTAGGCGAGTATGGGCAGACCCTTAGTGCCGTTCCTAACGAACTCGCCATTGCCAATGTGATCGCCCTGGTCATCTCCGAGCTGGAGACCAAGCCCGCGCCCGAAGCCTATATGGGCTATGCGCTTTATGATGCAGATTCGTTGCTTTATGAACAAGGCAAGGTGGTATTGTCAAAAAAGGTCCGAAACAAGCACGAGGAACTCATTGAAAAGATTGCAGTCACAAAAGACGGGTATATCGAGACCTTCCTAGTCAACGAAACGGCTGAAAATGTATGGTTTGATCAGTTTCGAATCATGAGTGCTGGACCGCTGATCGTGCAAGAAACTCATTATGATCCTTGGGGGGTGGAGCTATCTGGCTTAGGGTATCAGTACGGAGGAATTAAAGTCAATCCCTATCTTTATCAGGGTAAAGAGCTAATGGATAATCTTAGCCTAAATATCTACGACTTTCATGCTCGTGGATATGATCCGGCGATAGGTCGGACTTGGCATGTTGACCCGTTGGCAGAATTAGACAGAAAAACAAGTCCTTATGTTTATGTATTTAATAATCCTCTTAGGTTTATTGATCCTGATGGGAGGTTTGGCGATTACTATGATAATCAAGGGAGTTACTTGGGTAATGATGGAATTGATGATGATAAAGTATATCAACTTAGAGAAAACTATCGAGCAAATACAGCAAACACAAATGTTAATTGGGGAGGGCAACTTGCCGAGAATCATTCTAAGGAACTCCAATCAAAATCGAATGATTTAGGAACAGTACAAGATGCCTTTGTAACAGGAGATGCTGTATCAGATAAGAGAATACAAAGTATGCACCCTTCAATTAGAATGCAGGCAACTAATTTCATTAAAGAAGCTAATGCAAATTCGGATGGCACTTTGATTAGGGTTGCCCAGGGTTTTAGAACTTATGCAGAACAAGACGCTTTATATGCTCAAGGAAGAACTGCACTAGGCAACATAGTTACAAACGCCAAAGGAGGTTTTAGCAATCATAACTTTGGATTGGCATTTGACATTGTAGGAATTACAAATGGCAAAATGGACTATAATTTAGATTGGAAAACATTATCGACATTAGGAAAATCTAAAGGTTTTGAATGGGGAGGCGATTGGAAATTTAAAGATATGCCTCACTTTGAGAATATGTTTGGAAATGGCTTAAAAGAATTGAGAGTTTTACCAAAAGACCAAAAAGGATTTCCAATTTTAAAACCATAAGAAAATGTTGAAGTATATAATATTCTGTTTATCTATTGTAATCATATCCTGTAATTTCAACCATAAACAGGAGGTGGGAAGTGTCAATAATAAATCAGATTTTACAGTGGCAAATGACACGTTAATTACATATGAGATAGAGGGAATTAGTAAAGAGGGTACAGGAGCTAAAGTAAATTATGTAAATGGCAAAATAACCAAAAGCGTTACGAGTATTTATGGGGAAACCGGACAAGCTACCATAATCTATGAGTTTAAACCGGAAAAGATAAAAGTTTCGGAAACTAAATATTCTTATAAGTCAGAAATAGAAAATATAAAATCAAATGAAGATATGCAGTTAGACTATGAAATAAGCTACTTCATTGATTTTAAAGGAAACCCTATAGGTGAGGAAATTCCTGACAGGATAGATATTTTTAAAGAGTTTAAAGAAGCCGTTCCATTTGAACTAAAATAATAAAGAACCTATTTTTTGTTGCTTTATTATTTTAAAAATTTTCTTTATCCCTTTAAGTCTTTCTTATAAATTCATCTTTCTATGAAAAATAATCCGCTACTGGGTGTAGTAGGATCATGAATAGGCGTAATCCCCGCTCTGGGAGTAGAAGAAACTTGGTTAGTACTAGGTGTAATCCGTACAGTGGTCGGATGCGTCTAAACCTTTATATAAAAACAAATTTGTAATTTCCTTAAGGTGATGAGATTATATCAAATACGGTCAGACCAATTGCATCCCGATCCTTCCCTTCCCCACAGCTTGGCTGAATGCAGATCGAGGTCGGATATTGGGACCATCCATGTCACAGGAGATTCAAGAAGGAGATAGTATAGAGATTGGTGTTCCCGTACAGTAGTCGGAAGGGAAATATGTGGATCCGAAGAAAATCAGGCTAAGTCCCGCGACATCTGCCCGTGTTGGAATGGATCGTAAACTCATCCAGAAGTTGGGCGAATATGGCCAAAACCTCAGTGCCGCTCCAAATGAATTTGCTTAAGCCAATGTGATTGCCCTAGTGATCTCTGAGCAAGAAACCAAACCAGCACCCGAAGCCTATATGGGCTATGCGCTATATGATTCGGATTCTAATCTATACGAGCAGGGAAAAGTCGTCCTGAGTAAAAGGCAAGAAACAAGCACGAAGAACTAATCGAGAAGATTGCCATCAAAAAGGATCGCTATATCGAGACTTTCTTGGTAAATGAAACAAGTGAAAACGTATGGTTTGATCAGTTTCATGTTATGAGCACAGGATCAATTATCGTGCAGGAAACCCATGGAGCCTATCCCGATGAGTGAAACGATATCGGGAATCCGTTGGGCTTGGAGCTAACGGGCTTGGGCTATCAGTATGCAGGGGTCAAGGTGAATAAATACCTCTATAACGATAAGGAGCTAATCGAGGATAATGGTCTTCAGTGCTATGATTATGGTCAACCAATGTATGATCCTAGTACGGGCCGTTTTAACCGGATCGATAGGTTTTCAGAGAAGTACTATGGACTGTCGCCTTATCATTATGGGGCTAATAATCCTATCAAATACATTGATGTCAATGGAGATAGCATTTTTGTAAACACGCAAATTACATTGCCCATTGGAACAGGTGTAACAATGAATTTTTCACTTTACTATAGTAATGGTTCATTCAACTTTCAAAACGGAAATCAATACAAAGGAAACGATAGTTACGTTAATGGAGTCAATTCTGCGTTAAGCGAACTCGAGAATAGCAATAGTGGCTTTGATATGGTTGGTTTTCATGCATCAAGAGCAGAAAATGTGACAATTGCAAGTGGAGACAACGGATATACTCCTGGAAAGCTAGAAGTTTCCTGGGATCCTTAGAGTAAAAGTTTGATCCCTACAGAAGCGGGTCTTCAAAATCCTCCTACTTTTATAAGCTTAGGTCATGAGCTAGCACATGCAGAAGATCATTTTAAAGCAAGTTTGAATACTTCTAAAACTTGGAGATCACAAGGTATCCTGAGGCAGAAAAATACTCCACCCATCGAGAGAATCAAATTAGAGGCGAATTAGGTATGCCTTTACGAACCCACTATGGCCTATACAGGTCTAGTTCAGGTTCTTTATTTCCCAATAAAAAATCGGAAATTATAAATCAAGGGTTTAGTATTTTTCATCAAATGAAAGTCGGCTCTATTTATTCACCTTACCTATATAAAAAATGAATAAATTTATTATGGGTATAATAGTAATAATAATTTTTCTATTACTTAGTTGCTCTTCATTGAAAACAATCAAAGGCTCAAGAAATATTCTTGAAAGATTATTTCTTGAGCAAGAAAAATTAAGTCCTATGGTGGCAATAAATTTTGATTACTCTAGGAGAATGGCAAATAAAACAATGGATTTTAAATTATTACTCCAAAATGACTTTGACACCTTATGGCTAATTGAGAGAGCGGATGAAGTTGATATGAGTACTTCATCTGTTGCTTGGACTTCAGATAGGGATGTCGTTGTGTTATTCGAGGTGAGCTTTGATGATTATACTGTTAAGAAAGTAGGATACAAATCTTTTGAAGATCCATTGAAATCAACAACAGAAAAGTTTGATACTGTCTTTACTAATACCAATGAAAGTCCCTTGGGAGCTAAAAGGGTTTTTATAAGTGAGATTTCAAAACAAATGATTAGAACTTTCTATTTCACTGATAGGTGGTGTTAAATAAGTAATGCTAGATGTTTATTGTAGTGACAAATAAAGTATTTGATAGCTCCGATATGATTGTCTAGTTTCTTGGAAAAAGATAACGTTTTTCTGACCAGCCTGCTGCACCTCT
>Ga0222647_1000154_pt1 | contig 37406 bp, 27 predicted proteins | sample AntAcemetagen333_FD_179864 | JGI IMG/M metagenome (GOLD analysis project Ga0222647, IMG submission 179864) | Saline water microbial communities from Ace Lake, Antarctica - #333 | ecosystem: Environmental > Aquatic > Non-marine Saline and Alkaline > Saline | place: Antarctica: Ace Lake...
TGATGCGCTCAAATTTAAGGACAGACCCTATGTGAGGAAGTCAAAAGTTGTGACCCAATTGTAAAAACAATTAGCGTAACTAGTTGTATTACATAATATTGTCTAATTCGATTTTCAAGTTGGGTTATGAGAAAATAGACATTCTTTACAGCTACTTGCAGCGAAATTATCGCTATGTCAGCATCCAACTGGGAATTGGTGGTTGGCAGAGTATGAAGACAGCAGATGTGGTGAAGTATGCTTATGGTGATTGCAAAGCATTGACATTTCTTATGCAGAGTATGTTGGCAGAGGTAGGGATAGCATCTAATTATACCTTGGTTTTTGCAGGTCAGGATGAAGATGATATCGAGGTTGACTTTCCGAGTAATCAGTTCAATCATGTCATCCTACAAGCTATGGATGGAGATCATCCAGTCTGGCTTGAGTGCACTTCAAATAGTCTTCCTGCAGGCTACTTGGGAGGTTTTACGAAAAACAGGCATGTGCTCGTGACTAGCAATGGCGGTGGATATTTGACCAGAACTCCAGATTATAAAAGTATGGATTGGAATACTGCAAGATCCCGAACTAGAATTGAGATTGACTCCCAAGGAAATGCGAAAATCAATACCAATCAAAGCTATCAAGGAAATCCTGCCGGTGATCTGATTTATCTTAAAACACAACTTGATACCCGGCAGCAACGGGATTATTTCAACAAAAACTCAGCGGTGAGTGGGTTGATTATTGAGAATCTAACTTTCGAGTTGGATAAAAAGGATTCTATTCCATTAGCGGAAGTATCCTATGAAGGCGTGATTCAAAGATTCACTCAAAATACTTCGAAGCGCGTCATTCTTCGACCTTTTATAGATAAAATATCCAAGAATATCCTGGATATGGGCGCGGTGTATGCCGTGGATGACTATGTGATCACACTGGCTGAACCGTTGCAACCAGAATTTGAAATGCAGAATCTGGTTTTCGAAGAGAAGGGTATTCAAATTCAGCTGACGCACTTATTTGAGGGAAACGAACTGACTGTCACACGTGAAATCAACTACACTGCTCAGGAAGAACTCGATGAGGAGGCACAGTCTGAATTGATCAAAAAAATAAATTTGAACTTGAACAACACCTATGTTTTTATTAAGCCAACAGGATCAGAAAAATAAGATGATGCAGAAATTTATCATACTCTTGGCAATAAGTTTATTGCCATTTCTTTCCCTTGCTCAAGCTGTTAAGTTCGGGCGATACACTAAAGAAGAAATTGATTTGATTAAGGTTGATTATGAATCAGACGCATCAGCAGTAGTACTGTATGAAAGTGGAGATGCACAGTTTGTAAGCGGCATGTTAGAGACGACTTATCTTTTTCGAGTCAAAATTCTCACTGAAGCAGGAAAAGAATATGCAGATGTCCGAGTTAGGTATTATGTAGGTGATGATCGTACTGAGAATGTGTTTGGTGAAAAAGCACAGATCACAAACTTTACCAATGGTATTGAAGTGACCACAAAGGTAGAGAAGGATAATTTCTATGATGTAGACCTTGGTGGTGGCTACCGAGAATTTCGGATCTCTTTTCCAAATGCGCTGGTAGGCTCAATATTGGAATACTCCTACAAGAAATCTGATAAAAACATCACCTTCTTAGACGGCTGGACATTTCAGAATCCGATTCCTACGCTAGTTTCGAAATATCGAATTTCGATTATTTCTCAGCTAGAATATAAAATGATTGGCCAAGGACAGCGCTACTATACCGATGCTGAAAAAACCAGTAACAATGGAACCTTTGAATGGACCCTCCGCAATCTGTATGCTATGAAAGCGGAGCCCTTTATGGTCAATTATCAAGATTATGCGGAGCGAGTTGAATTCCAGCTGGCACAATACCAGACGAGATCGGATGGCTATTCGTCTGCAAGTGAATGGAAACAAATCCTTGATACTTGGGAAAAATTGGGAGACGGTGTGCTCTCTGTCTACCAGGATAAGGGCTACTATCGCAGTAATCCTATAGAAAAGGAAATGATGCAAGTCGATCTTTCTGGCGATACTCAAACTGAAAAAGCCAAAAAGGCCTACTATTTCCTCAGAGACAATTTTGTCATAAAGGGAGAAGACTGGATCTATCCGGAGCAAAATCTACCTCAATTGCTAAAATCTAAAACTGGCTCTCCCAGCGAGATGAATCTTGCGTTGATGGGGTTGTTGAAATCAATGGGAATCAGCTGCGATCCTATCTTGATTGGCTCCAAAGGAAATGGAAGATCAGACTTGGTGCCATTTCCCTTTATGAATCAGTTTGATGAGATTTTGCTTTATGCCGAGTTGGATGGCAAAAGTCAATACTTAGACCTGATTGATCCGATGGTACCCTTTGGCTATGTGGATTTGGATAAGCATGTCAAAGCCGGATTACTGCTCCAAAAAGATAAGAGCACCCTAGTTCCGCTGGATTTCCAGCATAACTCCAATATCGTTGTACTCACGGAAGTCAGCATGGATGAGAATTTAAACTTGATCTTAGACACTAAGCTGCGAAATTATAATTACAAAGGATTGGAAGTGGCTCGCTATGCCAAATCGTTGACAGATCAGAAAAAACCCTTGTCAGACTTGTTTCGAGTAGATGAAGGAATTGTATTGGAAGTCCTATCCAGTGAAAATCAGTTACAGGAAAAGAACTGTCATAATATCAACTTTAAAAGGCAGATTGAAGGTGCGGGTAATGAAGACCTGATTGCTTTTAGCCCATTAGATTTTTCCACTTATTCTAAAAATCCATTTACCCAAGAATATCGCGTGTTTCCGGTAGATTTTGGCTATGCATTCAGTGAGACCTACTTGGCAAATGTGATCATCCCAGATGGATACGAAGTGGATGATTATCCCACCTCAGAGAACCTTACAATCCCGAGCCTTGCGGTTACCTTCATATATGATACTCAGGTAACAGATGATATGTTGAAAATAACCGCTAAGGTCACCGTGAGATCTCCCCTCATCGGACCCGAGCAATATGGAGATTTAAAATATTTGATGGAATCGGTAGCTTCAAAACTGAGTGCCCCGATAGTCCTAAAAAAGAAAGTGAATCTTTAACCAGAAGCTTAAATTAGTATAGATACTCGCAATTACATAAATAGACGTAGTGTCTTCGCTTATTAGGATGGAAGATCAAAATTCCCAATCATCTAGTCTACATTGAATACATTCTCAGTACTTTCGCATACTTGTAATAAAGCGCAAAAATACTTTATACGTATTATATCCCGCAATTGGACCAGTAAAAATCAAAAAGCAGCTTGATATATGGTGAACACTGGCATTACTGGTGCTTCTTCCGATGGCTATGGAACGTCAGGGGCCTGCCTCGCCGTGGCGGGCCTGCTTGCCAGTTGAGCAAAGAAAATTAGGTTGGTGCATAATTGTGGATAATTACATTACTTTAATTAAACTTCCTGTTATAATTTTTAGCAAGCAATTTTCTTGTTTTTGGGTAATCCTAAAAATCTAATGATTCCCTACTTTTGGCAAGAAATTATTAATAACTGAATATAATGGCATTATCTTATTCACATGGATTCATTCCAGAAGAGCAGTAACGTCTCTTGGATCAAGCCAATTTTTTAGAATCTAAATATCTACCCGCGAATAGATTTTGCAGGCTGTAAAAATCTTCTTGAAATAGATGCTCAGACTCAGATGTTGCTCAAGATTTGGCCTGAACTTAGGATTACTTGCATTGACTATTCCGAAGTTCAGATGGAGCAGGCTAAGATTCATTTAAAGTTTACAGGAGATCGAGTTCGTTTTTTTCGCCAAGATGCACGAGAGTTAGATCTAGATGATCAGTACGATGCAGTATTTATTTGTTGAGCTTTGGAGCATATCCCCGATCCTGTCAAGGTGCTTGAATTAATCGTCCAGTTTCTTCTTCCCGGAGCAAAAGTCTGGATCATGGAAGTGTTTAACTCGAGCCTCTATTAAGCTCCGGAACTCCAAAATCTAAAATTGTATGATGAACGATACAATCAGCTTCAACACACACATGTTGGAAATCCCGACCTAGGAGCACAGCTTGGTAATATGCTTTTCAAAGCTGGGTACAAAGAAGCAGCACTTTTTCATGGAGGTGTTCACCTCGATCAATCTAAATCGGAAGCCCTGTATAAAATGCTGGTATTCTGGAAATTATTGAGGAAAAGTGCAAGTTTTGGCTTACTTGAGGCTGGGTTGATTACCTGAATCTCAGCTTCATTGATCGAGGAAGATCTAAATATTATTGCAGCGGGTGAAAAAGCCGTCTTTTTCTATCAATTTGTGTAGAACTTTGCGACTTACTAATATGGTACCATGAAAATTTTGAAACGGGTTTGGAAATTCATCTGGAAATCAATGCTCTGGTTTTTTATCCTGTCCATTGGTCTCACGATTCTTTATCGCTTTGTTCCTATTCCGATCACCCCGCTGATGGTTATTCGCCTAGGAGAGCAGGCTGCTGATGAGAAGAAAGAAATGCGATTATATAAGGATTGGGTGCCGATGAGTCAAATCTCCAAAAATGCTCCACAAGCAGTATATGGTGCCGAAGATCAGAAATTCCTGGACCACTACGGATTTGATCTGGAAGCGATGGAGAAGGCGTGGAATGGAAATAAAAAAGGGAAACAGATCAAGGGAGCAAGTACCATCACTCAACAGACTGTAAAAAATGTTTTTTTGTGGCCCGCGCGAAGCTATGTGCGAAAAGCACTGGAGGCATATTTCACGGTCTTAGTAGAGCTCATTTGGCCCAAAGAGCGGATTATGGAAGTGTACCTTAATGTTATTGAAATGGGAGAGGGAATCTATGGAATCGAAGCCGCTGCACAGACTTATTACAATAAGCCAGCTGCAAGGCTCAATAGAAGTCAATCGGCAATGATTGCAGCAGTTTTGCCAAATCCAAGAAGATGGACTCCTGCAAGACCCACGCCTTACATTGTAAGACGCCAAGGGTGGATCTTACGTCAAATGAACAACCTGTCACCATTGGGCTACGGAATATAATTTGAATAGATGATGCTAAAATTAGGTGATTGTAATGGCCCAAGATTGCTATACTATAGTTTATGATTATATGCAATTGAGCTACTAACCTGATTTTCCTTGCTCAACTGGCAGGCCCGCCACAGCGAGGCAAGCCTATGTCTACCATATATTAAGTCGCTTGTTATCTTTTACTGGCGTAACTATAGATATACATAGTTGAGTGCTAAGAATAGGGCAGCTAGCTAAAAAAGCCCGTTTCTGAGCCAATTTAAGGGATTAAAAAATGCAAGAATTATTTATCCACAAAATCAATTATTTATCCACATTCTTTTTGAAGACTAATTTAAATTACTGATTATCAAAGATATAAGAGTGTCCACTTAGGGATGAATTTGTGGATAATAGTTCATAACGCAATCAAATGCATCTCAAAAATCAATATAAAACGTGGATAATTTTCCCCACTGAATTTCCCCATATGATGAGCTAATCTGTTCGTTCTTTGATTAATCTTTTGCGGTAAGCATTGAAGATTCTCGATTTGGAGACAAAGCCTATATAGCGGCCCTCAGCGATTACAGGGAGATTCCATGCACCGGATAGCTCAAATTTTTCCATTGCTTTTTGCATATTTTCTGTGTCCAATAAGATTTCTGGTGGACTATGCATGAGTTGATTGATGTAGATTTTCTCCTGTTTCTCCTTGTCAAACATGATATCCCGGATATCATCCAGCGTGATGATCCCGCTAAGCACACCTTCGTCATCTACGACAGGAAAGATATTTCGCTTTGATATTTTTACCAAATCTATCAAATCGCGCAGCTTAGCATCAGGATGTATTGGGATTAAATCCCGCTCGATCACATGTGTAATGGTTATCAAATCAAGTAGTTCCTGATCTTTGGATTCAGGAAGCTGACGGCCCTTTTCTTTGAGTTGCATCACATACAAGCTATCTTTTTGAAAATAGGTAGTAGTGATATAGGATATCGCTGAAACGAACATTAAGGGGACAAATAATTCATACCCACCTGTAAGCTCTGCAATCAAGAAAATCGCTGATAAAGGTGCATGCTGAACACCAGCCATCACACCACACATGGCTACTAAGGTAAAATGTGCCAGAGGAAGTGGAATATGGAAGCCAAGCATATTCTTAGAATAGGCAAAAACGAAACCTACAACACCCCCGACATAAAGCGACGGAGCAAAAATCCCACCACTTCCCCCACTTCCTAGGGTCAACGCTGAAGCAATTGGCTTTACTAAAATAATCAGTACCAAAAAAATGATAATCAAATAAGAATTAGTTGCAGAGGAGAAAAATGGACTTTTATCGAGCAGTTGATCCGAGTTGCCATTGATCAAGAGGTTTAGGAAATCATACCCTTCTCCATAAATTGGCGGGAAAAAGAAGACCATAAAACCAATAAGAGCTCCTCCATAGAGCAGTTTTAATAGTTGAGAATCCAATCCCTCCAAAAGACGTTCAGTAGTTCGAACAGCACTACTGAAGTACAGTGATACTACCCCGCAAACCATTCCAAGTAATAAATAATAGGGCATGTGACTGGCCGAGAACGTACCGACGAGATCAAAGGTAAAAACCGGAGCTTTACCAATTAATATCGTTGAAGTTAGTGATCCTGTTACGGAGGCGATAAGTAGTGGGATAAATGAAGCAGTGCTGATTTCCATTAAAATAACTTCGATCGCAAATATTACCGCTCCGATAGGGGCGCCAAAAATAGCTGATATAGCTCCTGCAGCTCCACATCCAATTAATAGGGTTCGCTTCTTGGCATTGAGATGGACTAGAAGGCCAACATTTGAGCCAATTGCTGATCCTGTGACCAGCATCGGTGCTTCTAAGCCAACTGAACCACCGAAACCCACTGTCAAAGCAGAGGTGAATATTCGGCTATAAGTTTTGACCCGGGGAATTATACTCTGATTTTTTGAAATGGTAAATAATACATCAGGAATCCCATGTCCTCCGGTATCCTTAAACAAATATTTCCCTACTACATAGGCTGCCGTTATTCCAATAAGAGGGTACAGTATATATAAAAAATTCGCATACTCAGTATAGAAATCCTCTGTAAGAAAACGCTGTATAGCATGGACTGCTTCTTTGAGAACTACAGCAGCCAAGCCTGAAATTATTCCTATTATCCCACTGAGGATCAGAATAAAACTTTGGTTGCTCATGTGACGAAGCCTCCAGATAAGCAGCTTGGTAATGAAGTCTGATTTAGCCAATAGTGTCGGGGAATGTGAGATTAATGTTTTATAAATTGGTCAAGATCAATTTAAATATAAATTTTTGACTTATTCTTTTGGTAATTTTTGATCTAGCGCTAGCGTACATTTCAAAATCAAATTTACAGCATTTGTATAAAAATCTGGATTGATATTCTCAAACTCATCACTTGGTCGATGATAATCCTCATGATCTTCCACTCCGAAGTAGATGTACATTATGTTTTCATCAAAAAATGGTCCTTGATCTGAGGACTGGGTCCAGTTTTCCCTACCAGTATTAGGTTGGTCATGTCCAAATTTTAAAATTGGCACCGAATTCACCGCCGCCTGCTCAAGAATGATTTTCAGTTCAGGATGGTAATAGGTACCTGAAGCGTATATCTCGCCTTTGTCATTTCTACTGATCATATCCATGTTGATGTTCATGAGGATGTTATCCAGAGGAAACGGAAAATCTTTCAGTAGTGCCTTAGCTCCTTGAAGTCCCATCTCTTCACCATCTAGAGCAGCAAACATAATCGGATGTTGCGGTTGATTTTTTGAGAAATACTCCGCTAAAGCTAAAAGAGCTGCTGTTCCTGAAGCATTATCATCCGCGCCATTATAAATCGAATCACCTTTCGAATTTTTCCTCCCTACACCTAGATGATCGTAATGTGCCGTAATCACAATGATCTTCCTGGAGGCCAAACCCGGCAAAAAGCCGATAACATTGACCGCATTTTCATACTTTTTCTTTTCCCTTCGATTTTCAAAAGAAAAATACTGAAGATAGTCCATGTATTGTGTTTTCAATCCTATTCGTTGAAATTCAGATTGAATGTACTTCCTGGCTTGGCTACTGCCCTCACTAAGTGTTTTTCGACCTTTCAATTCATCAGCGGATAGCAGTTTTAAGTCTGAAAGCAGTCTTTCTCTATCAATGGATTGAGCAATACCTACAGAAAAAACTAAAAAGAAGAAAAAACTAAAAATTGATTTGCTTGGAGTAACCATCTCAGGAAGTATTTTGCGTTATGTATATTTGTAAAATTAATATGCCTGAACAAACAACGCGCTGAATAAATGAAATATATAAGTACTTTATTTTTATTTTTTCTTATATTTTCGGAGAGTCGGGCGCAGGGAACGCTTCCAGAATCCTTTTTTAACGGTAAAGCAGTGGTATTAATTTCTTCAGACCCTGGGGCGAGACCAACGCTGACTTGGAAGCAATTGGCAGATAGCATTCACACTAGTCTTGTTGCGGCGGGCGCCGATCCAGTAGCCTATTTTGAACTCGAGCAAGTCTCGGTGTCAGAGGAGATTCAGGCGGACTATGCGAAGGCTTTCGGTATACGACAAGTTAAAAACATTATTTTGGTAACTCGCCAAAAGAATCAAACTAGTATCCATGTAGGACCTTTTTCCGATAATGGTCAAATGATCTCAAGTACTTCTTTATTTGGGAAAGTGGGTCAAAACTATTCTGAAGCCATCAGTCAATTTGCTGCCATCGGCGAAGGTTTGAAATCTAATAACTTATTGGTTTTGGATGTACCAGAGTTTTTGAGCATTAGTGTACAGGAAGCTACAGCCACGTTAAAATTTCTACCGAGAAATCCACTGAACCTCGATGTATTCAAATTGGGAATTCCCATCGAAGGATCCTCCTCCCAAACAGGCTTATTAAGTTATTTCAATTACGATAATTACGGAAAGTCTCAGGAGACTATTCTTGCAGCGCAGGCAAATCAAAAGTCTGGAATTGAAGAGATTTTGAAGCAGCAATACGCTTTCCAAGTCGAGTGGCTTACAGAAGCGAAGACGAACCAGGAGTTGATCGAGAACCGAGTCCAGTTTATTTTGATGAAAGTTGAGGGAAGAGAGGCCGATTTGATGCAAAGTATGGGCTCAGAGTTGAGTCCTTCAACTGATATGAATCGTATCGTAGTCAAATATTATATCAAACTACTTGTCAGAGATGAATTATATATTGGACCTGAATGGGATGCCGATCCTGATTGGCGTGTTTCACTTCGAAAATTTTTAATCAATTTAAAGAAATAGACCTTTTACAGACGGAATAAACTGAAACTATAATTTAAAATTGGTTCAAATTACCCTTTTCTCAAAGAGTATAAGAGACTCTGATCAGTATCGGTAGGGATTTAAAGGAAACAAATCAGCATCAAATTTGTCAAGGTGCAGGATGCTGGACATGCAATTAATTTTTATAAATAAAATTAGACCCGATATAGTTTTTCGTTCAGTAAAGGAATCAGGGCCAGAATAATTGCCTGATGATAATACTGTGCCCGATCCAACACTCCATGAGTAAGGATCCCTACAGATCCTCCTTCTTGCTTTGAATTTTCCTGTGAGAAGAATTGGTCATCGGCATGCCCAAGTTCCATCCCAGTCCGAACTAGTTCAGCCACACCTTCGGGGATATAAAACGTCCCGGTCTTTGCTTTCCCACTCATTCCTGCCTTATTTTCTAGATAAATCCATGCAAAAGCATACATTCCGTGTTCGTCTTCGGCGATTCCACCTTCTATTCCAATCCAATAATCTGCCTCGGGAAAGCTTGATTTGGAGTTACGCGTACGGTTTTTTGCTCCTTCGAAAGTTTCTTTATCACCTTTTGGCTGATCTGAGACAAGCGAACTAGCATTGATTCCATTTACTAGGAAAGGTTGTTTGAATACCTCTGAGAATGCCTTTTCAGTGGCGGATATTTTTACGGGGTTTTTGCTTCCGACTATGATTAGTGGTTTTTCGATGCGCTGGTAATTTTGTCTTTTTGGAAAATTCATGGTTGTTAATCAAGGGCACAGCTTAGGCCATGTTAGTAAATATTTGGTTGACATCCTCGTCTTCTTCCATCTTCTCGATCATTTTGTGGATGATTTCCTCTTGTTCCTCAGTGAGTTCTGTCAAAGTAGTGGGGAATCTTTGGAAGTCTGCACTAACAATGTCTATGCTCTTTTCTTCTAATATTTTCTGCATGGTACCAAAGTCTTCAAATTCGGTGTAAACGTAAATTTCACCATCATTTTCATCGATATCTACTAATCCATAGTCGATTAATTCGAACTCTAATTCCTCTAGATCAAAGGCTACTTTTGCAAATCGGAATACTGCTCTTCGGTCAAACATAAAACTCACAGAGCCGGATGTTCCAAGTGAGCCACTTGCTTTAGAAAAATAACTTCTCACGTTGGCAACAGTCCTGTTAATGTTGTCAGTGGAGGTTTCTATGAGTACTGCGACACCAAATGGGCCATAGCCTTCGTATACCATTTCTTCAAAGTCCTTCTCATCTTTATTTGAGGCTCGATTAATTGCAGCTTCAATTCTATCCTTGGGCATTTGGGCACCTTTGGCATTCTGCATGATAGTCCGAAGGCGTGGATTTGAGGCAGGATCTGGACCTGCTGATTTCACTGCCATTACGATTTCTTTACCCAATCGGGTAAATACCTTGGACATTTTGTCCCATCGTTTGAATTTTCGTTCTTTTCTGAATTCAAATGCTCTTCCCATGCGTCTCTTTTATTTTATGAGTAAAAATAGCGAATCTTTTGATCTAGGCAGAACTCAACCAATTTTCCATTCTGTCAACTAATAGCGCTTGGATTTTTTAATTAGATGGTCCCCGTAAATAAAACTTTCAATCGGTGAAGGAAATAACAGTACGTTTTTCATCGAAATGCCGCTAGAATCGTAAGCTTTCTTAAACATCTTCCGAATTATGACTAGCCAACCTATCCCTAATATTCCCGCATCAACTTCTCCTAGGGTAGTTATTGTAGGAGCTGGATTTGCTGGATTGAAGCTAGCCCGAAAATTAATGAAAAAAGATTTTCAGGTAATTATCCTCGACAAGAATAATTACCATCAGTTCCAGCCACTTTTCTATCAAGTTGCTACTGCTGGTCTCGAGCCGAGTTCAATTTCTTTTCCGCTGCGCAAAATTTTTCACCACTCCAAAAATGTGATTTTCAGGATGGCTGAAGTGCAACGTATTGATGCAGATCAAAACCGTCTTTTCACTGACATTGGGTACATAGACTACAATCAACTTGTTTTGGCGATGGGAGGAGATACCAATTATTTTGGTTCCAAGTCCATCGAGCATTACGCAGCACCGATGAAAACTGTTTCGGAAGCACTGTACATCCGAAATAAAGTAATTTCTAACTATGAGCGGGCCATTAGTATTGAGAAAGTCGAGCATCGCAAATATCTCATGAATGTGGTAATTGTCGGAGGAGGCCCCACCGGAGTAGAACTTGCAGGCGCGATGGCCGAACTCCGAAACAATGTGTTGCCGATTGATTATCCTGAGCTCAATTTCCATAATATGAAAGTGGTCTTGATAGAGGGCGGACCAGAACTGCTCGGCTCCATGTCTCCTCAATCTAAAAGCCATGCATTGAAGTACCTTCACGAACTAGGCGTAGAGGTCATGCTCAATACCCAAGTCAAAGACTATAATGGCCAAATCGTAACTCTCAGCGATGACATTTTTTTAGAGACACAGACTCTTCTTTGGGCAGCGGGTATCAAACCCAACCGAATAGATGGTCTAGCTGCTGAACATTATGCACCAAATGGACGGATCTATGTTGACTCACATTGTCAGATCATCGACTGTCCTAATGTTTATGCCTTGGGGGATGTGAGTCTACTAGCAGAAGAAAAATATCCTAAGGGCCATCCACAAGTAGCACAGGTGGCTTTGCAGCAGGCAGAAAGTCTCGCTAACAACCTGATAGATTCTCAGAAGGGAAAAGCGTTGAAACCATTTCGATACAGGGACTTGGGCTCTATGGCTACTATTGGCAAAAAGCGTGCAGTGGTAGATCTTCCATTTATCAAATTTCAAGGTCAACTAGCTTGGCTGACTTGGTTATTTGTTCACTTGATGGCTATACTTGGAGTGAAAAATAGGCTCTTTGTATTTTTAAACTGGTCTTGGAACTACCTCAGTTTTGACCCAAGTCTTAGGCTTTTGATCAAGCCCAAATACGTACGAGAAAGTGAACGTAAAGAACTGATCGAGCAAAAATAGATTAGTATCACTAATTGAGAACCAATAATTTTTTGAATCAAGGGTTGAGCTTTAAGAATTATGACTCTAGAATTGTGCTATTAAAGTAAAATAATAAAGATTTTAATTAATCGAGATTTAGAATTCTATAGCGTCAATCTTTTGTTATCACAATTGCTCATTCTCCAGTATTCCCAATCTCCTTTTCTGTCAAGCGCTCATTTTCCGGTATCTAAATCTCCAACTAACTTCGAGTAACATCTCGATATTTAAGTCTAGTTAAACTCCAGTCTATTTGGTAGGTCTAAAATGCAAAACAAACCAATAGATAAAATGAGAAAATGGATTTTAGCTTCAGGATTAGTTCTGATGATCAGCCTAAGCAGTATTGCGCAACAAAAAAGTGAAGAACGGTCTACTTCCGAACAGCGAGCAGCTCGCATGACCGAGAAAATGGCAGAGAGATTAAGCTTAACAGCTGATCAGAAAAAGCAGATTCTTGCGATTAACCTTGAACACGTAAAAAAGAGAGATCAAGATCGTATGGACCAACAAAAAGAAAGCGACGCTAGAAAGGCTGAAATGAAAAAGCAAGATGAATCAATCAAAGCTATCCTTACAGACGAGCAGCGAACCAAATGGGAGGAAATCAAACTGAATCGAAAAGATCGCGTAAGAAGATCAGGCGGTCAGATTGAGAATCGGGATCAATTCCGAAACCGACGCGGTGGAGGGAATTTATAATTTCTCATTTTAGAAACAAAAAAATACCCCCTGAATATATTCAGGGGGTATTTTGGTTTAGTGTATTGACTATACAAAGCAAAGCATCGACTTAGCTTCTGCTGGACATTTCTTCTTCTATATGTAGAAATGATTCATCTTTTTGTGGAAGACTGGAAGTTCCCATCAAGAACTCGTCGACTTTTACCGCAGCTTCCCTTCCTTCAGAAATTGCCCATACAACCAAGGATTGGCCTCTGCGCATATCCCCAGCAAGGAAAACTTTTGAATTTGTGCTTTGATAATTTTTGGATTTGGGAAGTGTATTCTCCATTAGCTCTGATCCGAAAGCTTCCAAAAGGCCATTCTTGGCTGGACCGGTATAGCCAACAGCAATAAGTGCCAAATCGCAAGGAACAGTTCGTTCAGTGCCTGGGATTTCCTCGAATCCCATTTTTCCACCTTTATCTACCCATTCCAAATCTGCTAATTTCAATCCGGTAACTTCACCTGCTTTGTTACCTATAAATTCCTTAGTCAAAATGGAAAACACACGATCCACGCCTTCCTCGTGTGAGCTGGATGTTCTGAGCGTCATTGGCCACTCTGGCCAAGTATTAAGAGTGTTTCGTTGCTGTGGTGGTTTTGGTAAAAGCTCCAATTGGGTGATCGAGGCCGCTCCATGTCGATTGGATGTACCGATACAGTCACTCCCGGTATCTCCACCGCCAATTACAATAATGTTTTTCCCGGTTGCTGAAATCGGGTTTTCAGTAATTTCACCATTGATTACCCGATTTTGCTGACCTAGCAATTCCATCGCAAAATGAACGCCTTTGAGCTTATCCCCCTTAATGTTTAAGGCTCTGGGGTGAGCAGCCCCAGTAGAAAGAACTACTGCATCAAAATCCCGAAGGATATTCTCTGCTTTGATGTTGAATCCTACTTCAGTATTACAACTGAAAATAACCCCTTCTTGGATCATCAGTTTGATTCGTCGATCAATGACCCATTTTTCCAATTTGAAATCCGGAATTCCATAGCGAAGTAATCCACCTGGTTTTGCGTCTTTTTCAAAAACTGTAACCTCATGCCCAGCCTGATTCAATTGATCAGCCACCGCCAATCCTGCTGGACCTGATCCGATGACAGCAATTGATTTTCCGGTTCTGGTTTTCGGCGGGTTTGATTTTATAAGACCTAGTTCATAGGCTTTTTCAGCAATATTTTTTTCGATCAATTCGATCGCCACTGGATCTTTGTTGATTCCCAACACACAGCTAGCCTCACAGGGTGCAGGACAAATTCTTCCCGTAAACTCCGGGAAATTATTGGTGCTCCGAAGTACGGTGATTGCTTCTTCCCAGGATTGATCATGTACCGCATCATTGAACTCCGGAATTGCGTTGCCCAACGGGCAACCGCTATGACAAAATGGAACACCACAATCCATACACCGAGCTGCCTGATGATTTAGTTTTTCATCAGAAAATGGCTCGTATATCTCCTTATAATCCTCAATGCGATCCTTTGGATCACGGGCTACAGGTGTCTCTCTCTTAAACTGAATAAATCCTTCTTTCGCTCCCATCTTACACCAGTGTTTTGCTTTGTTCTATTACTCTTTTCTGCAAGATTGCTTTGTAGTCTCGCGGAATTACTTTGATAAATTTCACTTTATAGTGATCCCAATTCGCTAAGAATTGTATTCCAAGTCCTGATCGTGTCAATTTGACATGCCGCTCGAGATAGGTCTTGATAGTCTGGAAATCTTCTTCATCCAGTGGGTCGACATCCACAAGTTCAGGATTGATCTCGGTGATGTAATTGTTCAGGATGTAAGCTATTCCACCACTCATCCCTGCTGCAAAGTTTCTGCCGATTTCTCCCAGACTGATCACCAAGCCACCAGTCATGTACTCACAGCCATGGTCACCTATTCCCTCGATTACAGCTGTAACGCCCGAGTTTCGCACACAGAATCTTTCGCCACCCTGTCCATTGATATAGGCTTCGCCCGAAGTAGCTCCGTAGAAAGCAACATTACCAATGATGATATTTTCTTCTGGTACAAACCGCGAATTGCGACTTGGATAGACAATTAATTTTCCACCGGAAAGTCCTTTTCCGAAATAATCATTTGCTTCTCCCTCCAATTCAAAATTCACTCCTTTAGCTAAAAATCCACCAAAGGTTTGGCCAGCTGATCCATTGAATTTGAAATTAATCGTATCCTCGGGAAGTCCAACACTACCATAGATTTTGGATATTTCATTTGATAGCATCGCACCGACAGAACGGTCTGTATTTTTTATAGGGAAACTCCCTCCACTGGCCATTGCCTGTTCTAATGATGGATGGGCCGCTTTAATTAATTGGCGATCCAATACATTCTTCAAGTCAAACTCCTGATCGATTTGCTTGTAGATGCCAACATGATCCGGCACTTCCACCTTATGAAAAATCGGGCTTAAATCTACTTTATCCCATTTCCAGTGACTTAAGTGCCCTGAGGCCTGTAATACATTACTCTGACCTACCATCTCATCGATCGTGCGAAATCCTAGTGACGCCATGATTTCTCGAAGATCCTGAACCAAGAAATAGAAATAATTCACAACATGATCCGGATCACCCGTGAAAAGCTTTCTCAAGTCTTCATTCTGTGTGGCGATTCCAACAGGACAGGTATTTAAGTGACACTTGCGCATCAATATACAGCCTTGTACTACTATTGCGGCGGTGGAGATTCCCCATTCCTCTGCTCCCAGTAAAGTGGCGATCGCCAGATCTCGCCCCGTACGAAGCTGTCCATCGGTTTGAAGTGTTACTCTACTTCGAAGGTTATTTTTGACCAATGTCTGATGTGCCTCTGATAATCCAAGCTCCCAGGGAAGACCTGCATGTCGAATCGAACTTAGTGGAGAAGCACCTGTGCCTCCATCTGCTCCCGAGATTAAGATGACATCTGCCATGGCTTTGGCCACACCAGCGGCTACTGTTCCGACACCAGCCTGAGACACTAATTTTACATTGATTCTTGCTTTTCGATTTGCGTTTTTCAAGTCAAAGATCAGCTGAGCCAAGTCTTCGATCGAATAAATATCGTGATGTGGAGGTGGCGAAATTAATCCCACCCCGGGGGTAGAATAACGCACTCTTCCGATCCAGTCATCAACTTTGTGACCAGGAAGCTGTCCGCCTTCACCGGGCTTTGCACCTTGTGCCATTTTAATCTGAAGCTCAGTAGCATTCGTCAGGTAATTACTCGTCACGCCAAATCTGCCTGATGCCACTTGCTTAATCGCTGATCTTTCCCAGTCCCCATTTTCTTTTCGGATAAATCGGCTTTCATCTTCTCCGCCTTCTCCAGAATTACTTTTGGCGCCGATTCGATTCATTGCTATCGCCAAAGTTGAATGGGCTTCGTGAGAAATTGACCCGAAAGACATCGCCCCGGTTGCAAAACGATGGATGATCTTAGATGCGGGTTCTACTTCTTCGATTGGGATAGTAATTCGTTTTTTGAATTCAAAAAGTCCACGAAGTGTTAATGCGTCTCGGCTTTGATCATTGATTTTAGCAGCAAATTTTTTGTACATGCCATAATCATTAAATCGAGTTGACTTTTGTAGTAAATGGATGGTCTCAGGATTGAATAAGTGTTTTTCACCGCGACGCTTCCATTGATAGATACCACCGGCATCCAATGTCGGGGAGCCGATTTGATGTGCAGACCTATGACGAATCAGTACCTCCTCTGCTAGTTCATCGAATGAAATTCCGCTGATTCTGGAGATTGTTCCCTTGAAGCAGCGATCGATGACCTCAGGACCCAGCCCAATTGCTTCGAAGATCTGAGCCCCCTGGTAAGATTGAAGTGTGCTGATTCCCATTTTGGACAGGACTTTCAGCAGACCCTTACCAATAGCATCCTGGTAATTAGAAAACAGTTTCTTTCGGTCTTTGACTTCTGGAAACTGACCTTTCTCCCACATTTCAAGCAAAGATTCCAATGCTAGGTAGGGATTGATTGCAGATACCCCATAGCCAATTGCTGTGGCAAAGTGGTGTGTCTCTCGAATATCTCCAGATTCTAATATAAGTCCAGCACTGGTTCTTATTTTTTTCTTTACCAAATGGTGGTGTATCGCGCCAATTGCGAGCAGTGATGGAATCGGGGCTAGTTGCTCATTACTATTTCGGTCAGATATAATAAGGATATTCCTTCCTTCATTGATCGCTTTCTCTGCCTCATCACAGAGCAAATCCAAGGCTTCTAAAAGTCTTCCCGGCTGATGATCTGTTTTGAAATGACTGTAAAGGGTCTTGCATCGATATCCCTGACCCTCCATATTTTTGATTTTCTCAAGGTTTTCATTGAGGAGAACTGGCTGAGAAATATGGATTTGTCGGGTATGTTTAGGGCTTTCCTCTAAGATGTTTTGGCCATTTCCCAGTCGTGTAAACAAGGACATCACCATTCGTTCACGGATCGGATCGATAGGCGGATTACTTACCTGGGCAAAAAGCTGCTTAAAATAGTTAGCGATATGTTGACTTTGCTTTGAAAGCACTGCCAGTGGTGTGTCTGCTCCCATCGAGCCAATAGCTTCATACGCAGTCCCTCCCATAGGCGATAAGACCACCTTTAACTCTTCAGAAGTATAGCCAAATACTGTCTGGCTCTTTTTGATGTTTTCAGTAGAGTAAGGATGGGAAAGTGTCTCCAGATCATCTTCTAGCCGAAGTTTGATTCGTTGGTCGTCAACCCATTGCTCATATGGCTGTCTTTTGCAGATTTCGTTCTTTACTTCTTCATCAAACAATACTCTGCCCTTTTCTAGATCAGCCCAAAGCATTTTGCCGGGACTAATTCTCCCTTTTCGCTCGATCGTCGACTCACGAATAGGAAGTGCTCCTGCCTCAGAGGAAAGGATCAAGCGCTTGTCTTTGGTAATGAAATAGCGCAAGGGTCTCAAGCCATTTCTGTCTAAGGTTGCTCCCACAGATTTACCGTCAGTGAATAATAAGGCAGCAGGTCCATCCCAAGGTTCGACGAGTGAGGCATGAAATTTATAGAACGCTTTTCGATCTCGGTCCATTACTTCGTTGTCCTGCCACGCTTCTGGCACCAACATCATCATTGCATGCGGGAGGCTTCTTCCGCTTAGCGAGAGCAGCTCGACCATAGCATCCAAATTTGCTGAATCAGAATTCATCTTATTGGTGATAGGCATAAGCATTTGCAACTCATCATCGGAGAAAAACTTTGACTTCATCAAGTTTTCCTTCGATTTCATTTTATTCAAATTGCCACGAATAGTATTTATTTCACCGTTGTGGGAGAGGCAGCGGAAGGGTTGCGCAAGTCTCCAATTTGGGAAGGTATTAGTCGAGAATCTTGAATGGATTATCGCAAAAGCAGATTTAATCTTTGGATTCTGTAAATCTTTATAGAAGGGTAAAACCTGATCAGTTCTTAATTGGCCCTTGTAGATAAGGGTCTGACTACTTAAGCTGGCAAAGTAGAATGCATGATTTACCCCAGAGATCTTGGTATTGATCGCTGAGCTGGCAAAGTTTCTGAGTATGTAAAGCTTACGCTCAAGTTCAATTCCGGTGAGTCCTTTTCTATGTTTTACAAAGAGTTGTTCAATATTTGGCATCACATCAAGTGCCCCTGATCCAGGTATAGTCTCATCCACAGGCACCGCACGATATCCGATCAGCTCAAAATCAAGCTTGTCGATAATTTCATTTAAGAGCTCCTTGGATTTTTTGAAAAGTTGCTTATTCTTGGGGAAAAAAGTCATTCCCACCCCATAAGAGCCAGATTCGGGCAAGTTGATCTCCGTTCTAGCTATTATGTCTTTGAGAAACTGGTGCGGAACTTGAATTAAAATCCCTGCTCCGTCTCCGGTCTTAGGATCGGATCCACGCCCTCCACGGTGCTCCATATTGCTGAGCATATAGAGCGCATCACTAATCGTCTCGTGAGAGGGGTCTCCACTTAAGTCTACAACTGCACCAATACCACAGGAGTCATGTTCAAACTCCGATCGATATAATCCGTCTTGCATTATTTTGGAATTTATTAAGTTTTAATTTTCCAAAAAATACAAAATTTTTTTATCCTATTAAAATTATTGCAACAAAAAAGCCTAATTGATACCGTATTAATTATTAGAATTCAGTTTTTTAATTTTTCCGTAAATTGGTTTTAGCTTTATTTTAAGGTCTTTGAAAGGTAGATATCAGACTTTTTATAAAAATTAGGTTTAAAAAATTCATAAATCTGATGCAATTCAAGTAATTTTTTGAAAGCTAGGGGTTAAAAAAAATTTTTAAATATTTTATAGATTATATTTCAATTTGTCCCTTTAGGTATTTTAAAATTGAAGAACAGTAGAAAATTCCAATGATTATTTGTCTCAAAAATGATTTTTCCAAATAAGAAGAATTAATCTGTATAATAAGTGACTCCGTCCTTATCCTGAGATTTTAAATGAACTTTCACCTTTTTGATTTTACGTAGATCTACTGCCAGTATAGTGAATTCAAACTCTTCGAAGATAATTTTTGCTCCGTTTTTAGGAAGTTTTGAGTTGATCTCCAATAGTAGCCCTCCTAATGATTCGCTTTCACCTTTGACATCATCGAAAATCTGGATATCCAACTCTAGCCGCTTACAGAAATCGTTGAGCGAAACCTTTCCTTCAAAAATGTAGGTACGCGGGTCAATTTCTTGAAAAAAGAAGTCGTCTCGATCATCAAATTCATCATTGATCTCTCCAATAATTTCTTCAATTAGATCCTCAAGGGTAACCAGTCCCGACGTTCCACCATATTCATCAACTACAATGGCCATATGAACACGCTTCTGCTGAAAGTCTTTTAAAAGTGTGTCTACCTTTTTATTCTCAGGAACAAAAAAACTCTTTCGAATCAGTTCTTTCCAAGCAAAATCCTCATCCTTTTCGATAAATGGCAATAAATCCTTGATGTAGAGTATGCCCAAGATGTTATCTATGGTCTCTTCATAAACGGGGATTCTGGAATAGCCGCTTTTATTGATTCGATCCATCAACTCATGGAAGTCCATCTCCACCTCTATTGCAGTGATATCTATTCTGCTTTGCATCACTTGCTTCACTGTCAGTGTCCCAAAGTTTACGATTCCCCGTAGAATATCTTTTTCCTCGGAGGGAGTATCTTTTGTACTAAGGTCTAGGGCTTGATTTAGCTCATTGACAGAAAGAGAATATCCTCTTTTCTCAATTCTTTTTTCCAATAGATTACTGAATGCCATCAAGAAATAAGAGATAGGCTTGAGGATGATGGAAAAAAACGAGATGGATGGTGCCATGATCAGGCTGAACTCACGTTTGGCTTTATTTGCGTATACTTTTGGGACGATTTCCCCAAAGAAAACAATGGCAAATGTCACACCTATAGTCTGAACCAAAATAATCAAGACACCGGTAGCATTGGTTCCAAAGATAGACCAAGCTACAAAGGTGGTCAATGTCACTATTCCGATGTTGATAAGATTATTGAGGATAAGAATAGTGCTGAGTAGTTTCTTTGGGGAGTCGATTAGCTCAATCACTTTTTTGCTATTTGGGTTTGAAGAATCTTCAAGACTCTCGAGATCTTCATTTGAAAGCGAAAAAAAGGCTACTTCTGAGCCAGAAACTAATGCAGAACCAATAAGAAGTAAAATGAAAGCTAAGCCATTTAATAGTAGATAGCTTGTGGATGGAGGGCTTACTTGTGCTAGAAAATAAATACTCGGGTAGGGATCGTCCATGAATAAACCAAAAGAGGTTAATGCAAAATTAAAAAATTCCCCTGAAAGAAATTCAGAGGATTAAAATATTAAAATGGAAGATCGTCATCTGCAGAATCTTCTTCCATCACGGGAGGGTTAGAAGCAGGTGTGGGGGCAGTTGCTTTAGGAGGCGAATTATGCGATTGGGGGCTTGGAGCGCCCATTGGACTCCCCTCAGGTTTTCCGCCTAACATTGTAAAATTAAGCACCCTAATTTTCATTTTTTTCTTATTCTGGCCTTGCTCGTCAGTCCATTTATCTGACTTTATTTTCCCTTCTACGTAGATTTGGCTTCCCTTCCTTAGGTATTGCTCAGCTATTTTAGCCTGCGGGCCCCAAAGTTCTAAGTCATGCCATTCGGTTTGCTCGACTCGGTTTCCACTCCGATCTTTATACGCTTCGGTAGTTGCGAGGCTTACATTTGCAACTACATTGTCTCCTTCTAAATATTTTACTTCCGGGTCTGAACCGAGATTCCCTACTAGGATTACCTTATTTACTCCTGCCATGGTCTTTCGTATTATTTGGATTTAAAAATGTTTTATCAAGGTACTCAAATCTCCGTATCGCTCAAAAAGTTTACAATTAACTTTGGCTTGGGTAATTGATCGATTCGCTCCTCTTCCACCATGAAGTATCCCTGATTTTCACACCATTGCTCCAAATCCGGATAATTCTTCTCAGGAATTTGTACTTCAGAGAATCGAACGTTTAGTTTTTGATGCGACAGTATATGTCGGTATTTTTTTGGAAAGGAAATTACAGGTGCAAATACTGGAAGTTTCAGTTCCTGAGTTTCATTGTCTAGACTTGTTTCCTCCATTGGAAAATCGTGTAGGCCTTCCCAGATATCTCCCGCCGTTCTTTTATTCCAAACCCAATTTTTTCCACACTTGATCACATAATAGTGTATGACTCTTTCTCGAATTTTTGTTTTGTTAATTTTTACAGGAAGAGATTTAACCAATGATTGCTTGAACGCAAAACAACTATGGTGTAATGGGCAATCTTCACAATTAGGATTCTTTGGAGTGCATAATCGTGCTCCAAAGTCCATCATTGCCTGATTGAATAGCGCTGGTTCGCCACTGGGAATGATTTCATTGGCCAAGGTTTCAAATTCCTTTTTTCCCTTGCTGCTTGCAATGTCAGTGTCGATCCCAAAAAATCGGGCAAGGACTCGAAAGACATTTCCATCGACCACGGCTTGCACTTCACCAAAGGCGAAACTGGAAATTGCTGCTGCGGTGTATGATCCGACTCCCTTTAACTTTAATAATGACTTATAGGTATCCGGAAATGCTCCGCTCAGTTCAAACCAAATTACTTTGGCACAAAAATGAAGGTTCCTAGCCCTGCTGTAATAGCCCAAGCCCTGCCAAAGACGCAGTACTTCCTCCTCCGGAGCAAGAGCTAAAGCTTTCACTGTGGGGTATGCTTTTAAGAAAGCTTCATAGTAGGGCAGTCCCTGAGCCACTCTAGTCTGCTGTAAAATGATCTCTGAAAGCCAAATTTTGTACGGATCCTTTGTATTTCTCCAAGGTAAATCTCTTGGATTGGCTTCATACCACCGAATTATTTGATAAGAAAACAGCTGATAGTCAGTAGTATTATTGTACATTAATAAATTAAATATATGACACAAATCACGCTAATTTTTTGAATATGTTTTTTAATTGCTTTCGTTTTTGTACATTTGCAGTCCCAAAAACACTTGGCTAATAGGTCGTTAAGCTTATTTAATAATTTCTAAAACATATTCAAAGTGACAAAAGCAGAAGTAATCACAAAGATTTCAGATAAAACAGGAATCTCGAAAGATGATGTAACACAGACCGTTGAGGCATTCTTTAAAGTAGTAAAAGAATCCATGGCAGATGGTGATAACATCTATGTGAGAGGTTTTGGCAGCTTCATCAATAAGAAGCGAGCCAGGAAAATCGCCCGAAACATTTCAAAAAATACTGCGATAGTAATCGAAGCACATTACATCCCAGCATTTAAACCCTCAAAAGTCTTTATTGAAAAAATAAAGAGCAGTAAAAAAATTAAAGAATTAGCTCCTCAGAATTAAGTTTGTAGAGTAATAACATGAAAAAATCTCAGCTCATACTTGTAGTAGTAGGTGTCGTTGCAATCACAGGATTGTATGCGCTTCCTAAAGTAGTGGTAGATAATGAGGATAGTGAAACTGGTATTTCTCAATTGGGATCTAGTCCAACAACTGAAACTACCAGTGCTATTGCTCAACATGAAGCTGAGATTTCTCCTGCCCAAGCTCAAGAGATTACATCTTTAAAACTTACTATTTCGAACAATTCTCCAGAAAAAGAATTTGTAGCCGCTTCAGAAGGATTGGGAGAGATCTATAGGAGCTTGTCAAAATACGATAGTGCAGGATATTTTCTCAGCTTGGCAGCGGATAAATATCCAGCTCAAGAATTATCCGAAAAAACAGGTAATGTCTATTATGAAGCCTTCGGATTTGCTTTGGATACTGACAAAGTATCCTTTACAGCAGCGCAAACCCGAAATTACTTAGGACAAGTATTGGAAAAAGATCCCAATAGATTAGATTTGAAAACAAAAGTAGCGATGACCTATGTGTCTTCGTCCAATCCCATGCAAGGAATCACGATGCTGAGAGAAGTTTTAGATGAAGAACCCACCAATGAAGATGGACTGTTCAATATGGGAATCCTATCGATGCAATCTGGCCAATATAAACGAGCTGCTGAGCGATTTGAGGAGTTGATCCAATATCACCCAACTAATCTTCAGGGTCAGTTTTATCTGGGCGTGAGCTATTTCGAGGCTAATCAAAAGAATAAAGCGAAAGCTCAGTTTGAGAAAGTGAAGGAAATGACTCAAGATCAAATGGTTTTGGGAAGTATTCAAAGCTATCTCGACAAATTATAAATTAATATATCACTACTAAATCCAAAGACTATGCCTTGCGGAAAAAAAAGAAAAAGACATAAGATTGCTACGCACAAGCGTAAGAAAAGACTAAGAAAAAATAGACATAAGAAGAAGTAATACACTTCTTCTTATTCTCATTTTAGTACAACGTTCATTTACATTATTAATAAGAGACTTTGAGTACAGAATTGTTAATCGATTCAGCTCAAAACGGAAGTCGCATTGCCCTCCTTCAAGATAAAAGTTTGATCGAGTTGCACTCCGAAGGGGTGGACAATCAGTTCAAAGTTGGAGATATTTACCTCGGTACGGTCAGAAAAATCGTCAATGGGCTCAACGCCGCATTTATTGATGTAGGATACGAGAAGGATGCATTCCTTCACTATCAGGACCTGGGGCCAAATTTCAACAGCTTGACTAAGTTCACCAAGCAAGTTCGCAACAACAATTACAACGGTTATATATTGAAGGGGTTCGAAAACGAACCTGAGATAGACAAGATTGGAAAAATTTCTAATCCGCTATCCAAAAACCAGCAACTACTGGTTCAGATAGTTAAAGAGCCTATATCTACAAAAGGACCCCGACTTTCCTGTGAGCTCTCTCTGCCCGGTCGCTACCTCGTGCTAGTTCCTTTTTCGGACTCAGTTAATGTGTCTAAAAAGATCAGAAGTGGCGAGGAACGAAAGCGGCTCTTGAGACTTATCAATTCGATCAAACCTGCCAACTTCGGAGTAATAATTCGGACAGTAGCAGAAGGCCAATCCGTAACGGAATTGGATAAAGACCTTCGGAATCTTCTCACTAGCTGGGAAGAGGGAATGGGAAAATTGATGAAAGCAAAGAATCGCGATAAGATTATCGGAGAGATGAGTATGGCTTCTTCACTTGTGAGAGACCTGCTCAATGAATCATTCGACGCAATCACCGTAGAAGATGAATCCACTTACGAACAGATTAAATCCTACATCAGGACTATAGCCCCTGAAAAAGAAAGAATTGTCAAACTTTACAATGGTAAAGTTAAGTTATTTGAAAGTTTTGGAATAGAAAAGCAGATCAAAAGCCTGTTTGGACAGACGGTCAGCCTCCCGCAGGGAGGATATGTGATCATCGAGCACACCGAAGCCCTTCATGTCATCGACGTGAATAGTGGAAATAAATCCAATCAGGAAAGTGACCAAGAATCAACAGCATTGAAGACAAACTTGGTTGCCGTGAAAGAAATTGCCAGACAATTACGCCTCCGAGATATGGGAGGTATCATCGTAGTCGATTTTATCGACATGAAGCGGGCTGAGAATAAGAAAGTCATATTCGAGGCGATGAATTCAGAAATGAAGTCTGACAGGTCTAAGCATACTGTCTTGCCATTGAGCAAGTTTGGTCTGATGCAAATCACCCGACAGCGCGTGAGGCCTGAGGTCAATATTGTGACCAAAGAAACCTGCCCGTCTTGTGACGGTACCGGCAAAATTCAAGCCTCCATTCTGGTGGCCGATAAGCTGGAAAAAGATCTGGAGCATATGGCTACTATCCAAAACGTGGACAAAATCCAAATTGGGCTGCATCCCTACCTGCACGCATACTTCACCGCTGGCATGATAAGTCAGCGAATGAGGTGGTTTTTCAAGTATTACAAATGGATTAAACTGATCAAAGATTCTTCCCTACCGGTGACGGAATACAGATTCCTAGATGAATCTGGAGAGGAAATCGAACTAATTGTTAAAAGCGAGACTGACTAGTCTCGCTTTTTTTTATGATATTTTTCTGAAAGGAAATTTCCACGATTTGGCAGGATTGGGGCCAATCGGGGAAAGGATGGTTCGCCAAACCGGGTGAGGATTCTTTTTTTTAACCACAAATATCTCAAAGGAGATGCAAAGAGCGCCGAGGGAAAAGCATCAGAGGTGCTTCTGGTCTATAGATGTAGTAGATATTAATTTCTGGCTTTTGACACGATTGGGGCCAATCGGGGAAATGACAGTTTGCCAATACGGGTGAGGATTCTTTTTTTTTAACCACAAAGATCACAAAGGAGATGCAAAGGGCGCCAAGGGAAAAGTATCAGAGATGCTTCTGTTCTGTAGAATAAAATTGATATTATTTGCAGGTTTTGGCAGGATTGGGGCCAATCGGGAAAAGGATGATTCGCCAAACCGGGTGAGGATTCTTTTTTTTAACCACAAATATCTCAAAGGAGACACAAAGGGCACCAAAAGCAATGCAACATAAATGCCACAGGCCTGTGGCACATAATCGATATTCATCTCCTGGTTTTGGCAGGATTGGAGCCGATCGGGCAAATGACGGTGCGCCAAAACGGTGGTGGTATAAATTTATTTTTAACCACAAAGATGACAAAGGAGAAGCAAAGGGAGCCAAGACAAAAGCAGCAGAGATGCTTCTGTTCTGTAGAATAAAATTGATATTATTTGCAGGTTTTGGCAGGATTGGGGTCAATCGAAGAAATAACGGTTCGCAAGAATGGGGGAAGATTGGATAGTTTTAATCTTCCCTATTATTGATTTTCGAGAAATCTATCACTACAAATGCGGCCAAATCATCGGTCGTTTCTCCAAAAAGGCTAAGCGCGTAACCCCTTGGTGTATTGAAGCCATACCTTCCTATCTCCTTAAAATTGTATTCCAATTCGGCCTCTCGATTCAAATCACTGTCAAAAATCAACAGGCGATTTCTTTCCTGTTCTGGATTATCATTTGTTGGACCTTTTACTCTTACCCAACGTAAGATTTTTCCAGAATAAGTATCAAGATCCAAACCCTCATATTTACTACTTTCATGATTAGGTTGGAAGACAATATATTCTCCACTTGGTGCAGTTGTTCCTCTCTTAAAATCGAGTGATTCCGAAGTTCCAGCCCATTTCCAAGTTTGGTTCCCGTTTTCAACTACCGCAAGTGAATCAGATATTGCAAACCCAATTAAATGTTCTTTGCTAATTGGATTATACACATGGCTAAAAAGACCCAATTCAGAATCATCCTTGTAATCTATGATCTGATTGGGATAAAGGAAGCTATAATTTGAAAAGGTCTTGGATTCAGTATTAAAGATCATTCCCCACTTGTCATATTTTTCAAACCCATCTACAAATACAAATGGAAGATCCACAAAATAGAGGTCGTTGCCTGATTTTTGCAACTTGTTATATGGCATCGAAGAGTAATTGACGTACTTTCGACCTGCTTCTACCTCGGGCAAAGCCCATCGATTTAGCACTTTCCCAAGAAAGTCAGTTTCGATCAATTCTTTTTGCTGGGAGAGAAAGTAGATAGTATTATCGTCTAAATAGCTTCCGGTAACGAAGGCCCCAATTCCATCCGGGCCTTCTTTCTCAAATCGCTGTTTCTTCAGCAGCTTCCCTTCTGGGTAACTAAAAACTAGCAGCTGATGGGTGAGAAAAGCAGCTAGTACTTCACCGGAATCAGTCTTATAATAAGTGAAATCCTTTCCTATCTCTCTCGTCAGGGTATCCTTCTCCAAATACAGTGTATCCCCGACCAAGTCCTCCAATTTAAGGACAGGGACTGTTTTATCTTTGGCAGGTTGACAGGCGAAAAGGATTCCAAAAAGAACAATGGGAATTAGTTGAAAACGATTCATGTCTTGGGATTTGTTCAACTAATATAGCAAACTTATTTCTTTACAAAAGAAAAAACAGACCAGTCTTTACGAAGTCGGATTTCAGGTTTACTGTCAATTAAACCGTATACGAGAAGTAGTTTTTCAACTCGGATTTCATGAATCCCGTTTTTGAGGTGACTGATATACATTCCTGCCTGATACACTTTTTGACCACTGACGGCCAATCGGTTTTTGGCCCATTGATCCACTGCGATTAAAGTATTGTCTAAGTAGATTCGATGCAAGTCACCCGAGTTTTCGATTTTTCCCCAGCTCAAACTATCTAGTGAATTTTTGAATTGGCTATTCAAATCTTGAATTACTTTATGATCATCTTCATATCTGGCAATTCCAAGCCTCAGAAAATTATCCGAGATTTCTTCTGTCGAAATAAATCCTCGTGGAAAACGTTTCGAGGGATCATGCTGATCTTGATAATGATGATTTTTTGCAGGCCATTCCATTTCAAAATCAGTCAATTTTCGCTCATTGATAAAAAGAGAAAAATCTTTTATATCTGAAAATATCACTGGAGTTGCTAATACCGAGATGAAAAAGATATAGCCTATTGTAAACCATTTGCCAAGATTACTTTGATATATAGCATTAATACTGCTTACCATAGATTGCGCATACCAAAGTTTAAATTTCGATTTTGCTGTAATAAGCATTGACCCTGCAAATAGCATAGATGAACCCATAAAGATCAAATAGATCACAAAGAAATTGAGATCTAACCATACATAAATCGATATTAAAAGACCTAGGTAAATGGTGGCAAAGAGGAGTGTAATTACTATGGAAATCGGAAAAGCAAAGGTCATACTACAGATCTTTTCCAACCGGAGCACCATTTCCGATGGCTTTTGGTAGTTGTATGTTTGACCTACTTTGAAAAGTTTTTCATTAATAGCTCCCTCTGGAAAAGCATAACTTAAACCCAATAAACCTGCCCAGATAAACCTCAAACATAAATGAACCACAAAGAAAATCTTGAAAATGCTTACAATGCCAGTTAGATAAAAAACCAAAAGGCTGCTGAAAGTAGATCCCACTCCCACATCTTGATTCAAGTAAGCGCAGAATTCGTAAATCTTTGAAGGAAAAATAAAGAGAAAGGCGAGCGTAATACCCGAAATTATGACTTCCGGCTCCCAGCTATTGCGTTGAAGACTTTCCAGCCATGTGAGCTGTTCTTGTTTTCGATCGCTATCCAATTCGTTTTCTTCCATAAGTTGATCTTTAGCCATCCAGCCAGGTTTTAAAGTCTGCCGTCTTTTCGCGACTCACAAGGATATCCTCATCGCTACAATCGCTAAGCTTTACCTTTAATCTGCTATTTGAATAAGTAAAAATATCAGAAATCGATGGAAAGGAACACAGATATTTCCGATTCAATCTAAAAAATAAGCTGGGGTCAACTTGATGCTCAACTTGCTCGAGCGTCTGATCCAATACGAATTGCTTTCCTTTCTTAGTTTGAAGAAATGTCACGCGCTCGGTACTGAAAAAAAACGCGATTTCTTCGATTATAATACTCTGAATCTTCTCACCAAACTTCACCAGAAACCGAGACTTGAATGCGCGAGATTTTGGAGCAAGCATTTCCTTGATCGCATTGATATCCAAATTTGATCGGATTTGATTCGCTTTGAATTTTTTGATGGCACGCTCCAGTTCTAGCGGATCTACAGGCTTTAGCAAGTAATCAATTGCATTGACTTGGAAGGCTTTGATCGCATATTGATCATAAGCAGTGGTAAAGATAATCGCTGTGGATAACTTTACTTTTTCGAAAATCTCAAAGCTGATACCATCTGCCAATTGGATATCGCAAAAGATCAAATCGGGACTTGGATTTGCGGCAAACCAAACAAGCGCCTTTTTCACAGAATCTATATTTTGGATTATTTCAGGGTTCTCAAAATATCCTTCTATCAAACGTACTAGCCGATTTGCAGCTTGCCGCTCATCTTCAATAATCAAAATCTTCATGTGGATAACTTTAGTAAAGGCAGTCGGACCAAGAATTCATCAGCAGTTTGGGTCACATTAATCTGACTATCACTTAGGATGTCATAACGCTTTTTGATATTGGCAAGTCCAATGCCTGTGGAGGGTTCCGATTGATTAGACTTGGGCTGATAGGTATTGCTTATCCATAATTCATCCTGTTTAAAATCGATTCGAATGAAAAGGGGATTATCCTGACTTGCTTCGTTGTGTTTGATTGCGTTTTCCAGCAAAAGCTGAAGGGAAAGTGGAGGCAAATAAAAGCCCGTGCAAGCAGTGATATTGATTGAAAAAACCAGATTTTCCTCAAATCGAATTTTTTGTAGTTCGAGGTAGTTTCGGGCAAAGTCCAATTCCTTTTCTAAGGAAACTAACTCTTCTTGCTGTACTTCCAGCACATAGCGATAGATTTTGGATAGCTTCAAAATAAATTCGGCAGACCGGTCAGCGTCCTCATATACCATGTTGGAAAGCACATTCAGCGAGTTGAATAGAAAATGAGGATTAAGCTGATCTTTCAGGCTTTGATATTGGCTGGCTAGCATCTCAGCCCGCAATTTCTCCGTTTCTAAAGCAGATTTTTTCCATTCTAATAACCAAGAACGCGTCGTAAAAAAGGCCATTACAAAAAATGCAATGATCATCGGCTGCTTGGTAAACTGAACCAAGTACTTCCAGGGAATGGCATTGATTTCGAATTGACCTGCCAGCCAAGTAATAAAGAATGTTATGATAAAGCTACTGATAAAGCAATAGCTCATATAGGTAACAATCGTATAAATCAATCGCTTAATGGGCTGATTGATCCACGAAACTCGGCTATCGTAGAAGCTTTCTACTCTACTCCCACCAAAACTCAGTACACAAGAAAATAGAAAAGCAAAAACAAAATCTTCTTGTATCGAGATCAATCCATCTAGAGACAAAAGACAAGAAGGACAAAAAAAGAGCATCAACAGCATGGCAATCATCAAATTGATTGCTAGGAATTTTGGTAAGCTATCCCAGATCCCATTTTTGAATCGTTCCCCTTTTTTTTCTATGATTAACTGCATGGTTTGGAAGATAAATAAAAAATGGACGTACCCTATCAAAAGTAATCTATGAAAGGATCTGTCCTTTTTTTATTGTGAGCAATTAAATAAACATCAATTACAATTTTTCATAAGCTCCACCATTTGGCCTTTCCCCCAAGTGGGAAAAATATAGGATTCTGTCATTTTTGTTTCTTCTTGTTGAAATAGCTCCATGCTTATTCTCGCCATTCCACAGGCTTTATCAGGTCCTGACCCAAAGAACTTAGACATTCCTAATTCCATCTGAGACATCAAGCTTACCGCTCTTGGATTGCTTCGATCCAGCCCGATGGCTTTTCCAAATAGCTCCATCACTTGAGGACTTAGGCTTTGGCCTCTGCTTCCAGGGTCGATGCTTACTTTTCCCATCAAGATATAGCCATGCAAAGCAGTAATCTCCGAATTATTGGGTGAAATCACGGCTGCATTTTTAGCGATTTCCAGTGCCTGATCAAAATACTCGTCTTTGCTTACCTCGAATCGAAAAGCGGTTTCGGTTTTGGTTAAAGCGGCATAATAAAGCGGGAGCCATTCTCCTCCATTTGCTTCCGCGATCCGCATAAATCCATTGATTACTTCCTGAGCTTCTTCAGGAGTTTGGATCATTTTTTTCGAAGTCAATTGCTTGATTATCGCCTCTTCAAAAGTAGAATTGGAGGCGAAAGCTAGAGTTATCCACACAAGGGATAGGACGATTGATAATGTGTACTTTTTCATAATTAATTATTTAGAGGTTGTTTAATTGATTTGCTGTTTTGTCTTTGGAAAGGGTCAGAAATATGCCAAGAAACAAGAATCTTGGTGCAAGCTGACCCTGAGGAATGGATTCAAATATCCCATCGGTATTTGTCTTTGGGCTGAAGGTGTAGCCAAATACATTGTCCCGACCAAGCACATTGGTACAGGCTAAGTGGATGATTACATTTGGCTTGGGCAAGTAGCTCCAGGAAAGACTTAGGTTTTGAAAGCTCTTAGTTTTGGCGTTCATCTCAAACTTATCTACATTGGGATTGGTGAAAGTATAACCATCATTGAAGGCGAAGGAAGCTCCAATAAGTGACTTTAACGAAGGCACAAAATGCTTGACTACCACAGAAATAGTATGCCTTGGAGCAAAGCTGGGCTGCACTTCAGTTTGAAACTGATTAAAGCTTCGCTTGCTATCCACAAAACTATAAGTGATCCAATAGTCCGTTTCTTTGAAGGTTTTGCGGTCTCGGAAGAAGAAATCCATCCCTTTTGCATAGCCCGATCCACCGTTTTGAAGCGCCTGAGGATTATCCACCGTGCCTTCAAAAGTGACGAGTTGATCATAAGACTTGTAGAAGGTCTCCGCTCGGAAAGTAAAGCCTTCTTTAGTGAAGAGGTAGTTTAGAATCAAGTGATTCGATTCTGCATTTTGAAGATCGGTGTTCAGGACCCGAAAGTTTTCCAAAGGCAATTGATGAAATCTTCCGGCAGCAACCGACAATTGACCTGCGTCTTTGAATTGGTAGGCAACGGAAAATCGCGGATCTAGCCATTCTTCACCGGACACAGCACTAGCCCCACCTCTCAAGCCTCCACGAAAGACCAAGTCCTTATTAAGGTAGAAATCCCACTCGGTAAATACATACGTTTCCTGATCGTCAAATTCCCGAACCCAGCCTTCTTTTACCAGTTTTTCAGAAAATGGGTGGATAAAATGTTCCACTCCAAATTTTGCGGAAAGGCGATCCGAAAAATCTTTAATCGCAGTTCCTTTGATGTGGATAAGCTCATTTTGTCGGGCTATTTCTAAACTGTCAAAAGCAATTTGATCTAAATTTTTAGAATAGGATATCCCGGTAAATATTGACCAATCACCTTTCAGGATAGTTCTCCAGTTGGCTTGCGCATAGCTGTAGTCATTTTTCAGGTCAATCAACACCCGCTGATCAGATCCTGGAACAGGTTGCCAAAGTTGCATCCCACCTGATTCGGTTCGTGCCATAACTTTGAGTAGGCCATTTTTTCCAGTTTTCTTTTGGGCTGTCACTTCCACATCCCAACCAAAAGGAGCCGCTTCAAAGTCAATCTCCTGCCTGATCAATCCTTGGTAAGGGGAAAGGTCAAAGTAGTTGGCACTTGCTGTGATACTCTGCTTTTCATTGGCAAGTGTATGCGAATAGCCTCCACCGATACTCATGATACTGAGATCTCCCTGACTACGGATCGACAGGTCCTTTGTATTCAGTGCCAAAGCAGAAGAAAGTGCTTGGCCGAATTCTGCCGAATAGCCTCCTGTACTGAAAAATGTGCCTTTGAATAGATTGGGATTGAATCGGGTACGTGTCGGTACATTTCCGGCAGTGGAGCTATAGGCATTTCCTACGCGCATGCCATCGATGTAGATTCCGACTTCGCTCGCATCGCCGCCTCGGACAAATAAGCGTCCGTCATTACCGACAACGCTTGTGCCAGGAAGTGTTTGAAAAGCACCCATTATATCACCCATTGCGCTAGGGGTAGTGACAATATCCAAGGACCGCAACACGACAGATTTTCCTTCGTCTGAGGCCTCCATTGCGCCAGCTGAAATAGTCACCGCATTCATTTCGGTGATTGCCTCTATCAGCGTAATAGTTGGTAATTCTTGAGTTCTGTCTGACAGTACGACCGCTAGCTCCTTTGTCTTAAAGCCTAAAAATCGAAAGACAATAATTTGAATTTCTGTTTCTTTACTGCTGAATTTATAGTTTCCATCTACATTGCTCGTAGCACCATCGTAGCTGCCTTTGATAAAAATATTAACTCCGGGAAGACCCAAACCTTTCTCATCAATCACTTTTCCACTAAGCTCGGTTTGGCCAAAAACTGTTCCGTTTAGGAGTAAGAGATAGAAAAATAAAACTGCTTGGATTTTCATTTCGATTCGTATTTGAATCAAAAGTGCAGAAGCAGAACATTTTTAAAAATTAAACCTGACTGAAGTGTAGTATTTCGTGACTGAAGCGAAAAATAGGGGGCTTGAGACTATTTCAGAATAAGGGAAATTGGGATCCAAATTTGATCAAATCGGGTGTTTGGAAGGAGAATAGACAAAAGAGCATCATAGATTTTCTTAATCATGGGAGCTTTTTCAATAGTTGAGACTGCTTGTCTAGCCTTCTGGATTTTTGAGAAATCTGAGCAGTGAGAATTCCTATCCTACCTTTTTAGTTTTAGATTGAAGCCTATAATCAGTTTATGGCCTTCTGGCAGGATTTCTTTTTGGCAAGTAGTGAGTGGTGCTGATGGAAATGGTGATTTTGAGCACCTTCGGAAAGGAATTCAGCATAACTCGAAATTTATTTTTTCAAAGTGATATCCTATTCAATGCATTATTACATTAATACTGCTTATGTTTTTACTCTGATTAAATTCAACCAAACCACAATTGATAAAGGTAAGAATCCAACTACGATGAAAGACTGGAACATTGGATAACCTTTACAGCCAAGATTGAACCGACTGAAAAAGTCCAATCCAGAGCCTTTTACCTATTTTTACGAAGTAGTACAATTAAGTACAGAAAACAATTAGCGGGAAGATCGACGGCTAGTGATGTCACTGGCAAAGCATTTCACCTTATCCCAAGACAAGAAGAATTTAAAAAAATGAGATTTTATTCGCTAAAAACGAATAAAAGAAATGTCTCAAAAACTAAAAATAAAAGCTAAGTATGGAAAAGAATCCCCAGACGCTATTAAAGGATGTATTTGGTTACGATGAGTTTCGCCCTTTGCAACAAGAAATCATCAACCGCACGCTGGCAGGACAAGACAGTTTTGTCCTCATGCCAACTGGCGGGGGCAAATCGATGTGTTTTCAGATTCCAGCCTTGTGTTTTGATGGAATTACGATTGTGGTCTCGCCTCTTATTTCATTGATGAAAGATCAGGTGCAGGCATTGCAAGCCAACGGAATACAGGCAGATTTTTTTAACAGTTCTATTTCTCCACAGGCTGAAAATGACGTGATCGCTCGAGCTAAAAACGGCGAAATTAAGCTGCTGTATTTATCGCCGGAGAAATTGATTTCGGTGAGTAACACCTGGCTGAAAAGCTTGAATATAAAATTAGTAGCCATTGACGAGGCACATTGTGTAAGCATGTGGGGACATGATTTTAGACCAGAGTATACACAGCTAAAAGCATTTAGAAATTCCTTACCCGAAGTTCCGTTTATGGCTTTGACTGCCACTGCGGACAAGTCTGCCAGAGCAGATATTGAAATGCAATTGGGATTGAAAGACTCCAAATTGTTCATTTCCTCTTTTGACAGGAAAAACCTAAGTATTGAGGTAAGAGGTCAAGTTCCCAAGAATAAAAAGTTGCAGGAAATTGTGCGGTTTGTGAAACGAAAAAAGAATGAAAGTGGAATTATCTATTGCCTAAGCAGAAAGAATACAGAGGAAGTTGCCGATTATTTGAAGGTGGATGGACATTCTGTAGCATTTTATCATGCGGGCATGAACCCCGAGGGTAGGGAGCGAGTGCAAACGGCATTTATACATGACGAGACCAAAATAATTGTGGCTACGATTGCCTTTGGGATGGGCATTGACAAATCGAATGTACGTTGGGTGATTCACTATAATCTGCCAAAAAACTTAGAGGGATACTACCAAGAGATAGGAAGGGCAGGTCGGGATGGATTGCCTTCTGAAACAAGGTTGTATTACAATATGAGTGATTTTGTACTGTATAGTCAGTTCGCTGATGGCGGGGCAAATTCAGCTATGCAAAAGGACAAATTGAGTAGGATGTTGCAATTTGCTGAGGCCAAATCGTGCAGGCGAAAAATACTGCTTTCCTATTTTGGAGAGCATTTGACCAAAGATTGTGGGAATTGTGATGTGTGTGACAACCCGCCCAAGGATTTTGACGGCACCGTGTTGGCTCAGAAAGCACTTTCCGGGATTGCCAGGATGAAAGAGAAGGAAGGAATTACGATGTTGATCAATGTACTGCGAGGCTCCAATAATGCTGAGGTGCTTGCAGGCGGCTATTCCCAACTCAAAACCTATGGAGTGGGGAAGGATGTAAGTTTTATGGATTGGCGAGATTACATCATTCAACTGGCAAATCAAGGATTGATTGAGATTATGTATAGCGAAGGTTCGGCATTAAAGATTTCACCCATTGGATGGGACGTACTGAAAGGCGAACAAGCTATAAAATTGACTTTGCCGGTAATCCCGGAAGAGAAAAATAGGGTGAACCCTAAGGCCATGAAAATGGTAGACGAGGGAGAAATAAATACGGATTTATATGATGAATTAAAGAAGTTGAGATTTTCAATTGCTCGAGAAAAAAATGTCCCGGCCTACGTTATTTTTAGTGACAAAGTGTTGAAACTAATGGCGACTGATATGCCTGTCACAACTAATCAGTTTTTGGCAATTTCTGGAGTAGGAATGAACAAAACGGATCAGTACGGAGAGGAATTTATGGCGGTGATTAGAAAGTTTAAAGCTGTGGCAAAGCCAAAAACAACGCCAACTACTATGGAGACTTTTGTGCTATATAAAGAGGGACTTAACCCCGCAGAGATCGCAGCGAAAAGAGCGCTACAGCTCACCACAATTTATTCACATTTATCGCAATTATACACCGAAGGAAAAGATATAGAATTAGAGAAACTTGTAGCGAAAGCCGTCGTGGATGAGGTGCGGGTTGTTTTCAATGAATTGAACAGAGAAATAGCGCTGAAACCCATTTTTGAAAGACTGAATGAAGCAGTCTCTTATGAAGAAATAAGAATGAGCCTGACTATAATTCTTAAGAATGAATAAAATTATCTGAATACACGAAGCAGTAACTTAAGGGTAAAACCACAAAAGTTAAAGTTATGGGCTAGCTCGGCAAAAGCGCATTGAGACTAGGCCGGTAAACGTGAAATTTTGCAGGAGACATTATATCAATTATATCAAGGTATGAACCCGTAATCTCAATCCAGTTTCATTCAGAGTCTCTGACGAGACTTTTTGTGACAGCTATCTCCGGTAGTACGAGATTCACCCATGCTGGAAAGATCAATTTTTCTAAGCTTGGACTCCTACAAAAGCCTTTTTCTCAAATTAAAATACTGTATGCTTGCTGTACGATAGGAATCTTTCATACATATACGAATTTAGTGTTATCCAAAATAGCTTCATTGTCAAACCGATAGGCCACTAGTTTGCCTTTTTTGGCTACACTGTAATCTAAGCAACAAATATTATTCCGGTAGAGTGATGGCTCTCCCTGCAACCAATAATGACCAAAGAACACCTTCTTATCTGTAGGAGGATAGTAGTCAGTTGATTGTAAGTCTGATACTGGTATGGGATCATCAGTCAGCGCTTCATGAGGCAAAATACTGATAGACTTATAGGTCATTTCAGATGGATTCTCCCACCACTTAATTCTTATTTCTTTCCGATCTGTCCCGTCTTTGTCTTCAAAAGTACTTCCTGTAGGTAGTTTCAATTCTTTACCTTTCAGGGTTTGTGTAATTGCCTGGTATAGTTTTGTTCCTTCGACAGCTGACTGAGCAATCAGCTCGTCTGTTAGCTTTCCGTCGATCAGACTCTCCTTCAAAATTTTAATATTGCTGTCATTCCAGCAGGCATGTACGGCTCTGAACGAGTCAGTTTCGTAGTAAAGGGGCAAGGTCTTAAACCAATCTATGTAACTTTCATACTCAGGCTGATCATTTTGAAACTGCTTAATAGTTTGATAGTGTTGGACAATATTCTTGTTGAGATGTGATCGTACGTGACCTCCGCCTTTTTTCTGAGCACGGAAACAAAGGGCATTGTATTCATGATTTCCCATCAAAGCAACCGCACTACCTGTATCAACCATGG
>Ga0222647_1000155_pt1 | contig 37351 bp, 32 predicted proteins | sample AntAcemetagen333_FD_179864 | JGI IMG/M metagenome (GOLD analysis project Ga0222647, IMG submission 179864) | Saline water microbial communities from Ace Lake, Antarctica - #333 | ecosystem: Environmental > Aquatic > Non-marine Saline and Alkaline > Saline | place: Antarctica: Ace Lake...
GCTTTTAATGCCGCTTGACTTTTGATGAGTCGCTTGACTTCTAATAAGGCGATTTCTTCATCGCTTCGTTTATCGGCTATTTTTGCCGCCAAAGAATCATGAGCAATCTCATAAGTTTCATTGGTTTCTAAATAGCGAATAATCTTACTTTTTACCAGAGACTCAATAATTGCTGCCGTTAAATCAGTTTGACTATTTTCGACGGTATTTTTAACTTTATCACTAATCACTTCGGTCGAAATCGGTTCTTTTGTCCCATCTAAAGTCACAAAAGGCGACAAGATTTTCCAAATATGTTCCGCTTTTAAAGTCAGGTGTTTTGGTCGCAATTGTTGAGTAATCGCAACGACTTGTTCTTCCAAAAACGCTCGTAAAACATCATCTATTTCTCCGATGTTTTCTAAAGCAGCCAAGCTAAATTCAGCTTCTGCCGTCCTCGTATTATCTTTTGTAATTTCTAAATAAATCTTATCCAAAAATACCTGCAAATACGGCAAATCTATCGTAATCCGCTTTTTGGTATTTCCTGCTTCGTCCTTGCCTTGTAGCTTTTCGAATACGATTTCCGTAAATGTTGAAAGTTCCCCTTTTTTGACCGTTATTTTAGAATCCTCAAAAGTCGTCGTTCCTTCAATAACTTCTTGGACTTTCGTAATATTCATCGGTTCTACCCGCAATTTCTTTTTTAATAATTGCGGTACATCTCGCTCAAAATCATACAAATAACCCAAATACTCTTCCCGAATCGAAAATATCATTTTCACCGGTTGTTCCAATGCCAAAATCGCTTTTACATTCTCCACAAACTGCTGCTGTTCGGCTTTATTTCCCAAAATATACAATTCCTCAAATTGGTCAAAAATGAGGTAAATCGGACGGAAAGCATTGAGATAAATCGTTTTAAATTGTCGCTGCAAATCCGTCAACGGTTTTTCAACAACAACTTCCGTTTCCTCCAAATCCATATCTAACCAATCCGTATCTTCTTCAACCGTTCCACCAGCAGTATTCAACGTATTTTTGAGCGATTCATTAATATCAGCACCTCGACGAATATACAAATCCAACCAATCATGCGACTCAAATCGACTCGCCAAACCACACTGAATCAAACTCGTTTTTCCAGTCCCCGACGCACCATATAATAATAAAATGTCCGTCTGAAATATCATTTCATACAAGGCATCAACTTCCTCATTTCGACCAAAAAAGATGTCTGTATCGGCTTTCGTATAACTATCTAAAAATTTTAATGGATATTTTTTCATTGGTATTTATTTGGACACGGATTTTCACGGATTACACGGATTATTACGCCGTCGGCGTTTTTTATTTAAAAAGAAAAATCCGTGTAATCCGTGCAAATCCGTGTCAAAGTCAGTCAAAATCGTCAAAAGAAATCCGTGTAATCCGTGCAAATCTGTGTCAAAGTCAGTCAAAGTCGCCAAAAGAAATCCGTGTAATCCGTGCAAATCCGTGTCAAAGTCATTACAAGATAAATCGCCTATGTATCAGTGATTTTTGTCCGAAGTTGACTAATAATCCTATTTTGCTTTTTGCAATTGCCATATAATTAAGCGTTTGCTTTTGATGTTCTTGGTGCAATTCTCCAACTGCTTTCAGTTCTAATATTATATTTCCAAAACAGACAAAGTCTGCAACAAAATAATGCGGTAATACTCGACCTTTATAAATCACCTCATATTTTTTTTCTCGTTCATACGAAATATTCCTCAAACTCAACTCAATTTCCAACGCATCTTGATAAACCGTTTCCTTCAAGCCATGTCCCAAATGCCGATGTACTTCCATACAAGCCCCGATAATCGCATACGTCTTATCTTCGTCAATTAATTTACTCATTGTTTTTTTTGTTTGGACACGGATTTTCACGGATTACACGGATTACACGGATTGTTTTTTACGCCGTCGGCGTTTTTTATTCAAAAAAGAAATCCGTGTAATCCGTGTCAAAGTCAGTCAAAATCGTTAAAAGAAATCCGTGTAATCCGTGCAAATCCGTGTCTCTTTTTAAAAATCATCTCCAAACAAATCCCCAAAATCATCATCACTTTCCCCACCATCTTCCCCTAAAATCATTTTCTTCGCCTCATAAAATTGCGAATGAACCATATCTAATTTTAATACTTTCAATAATTCATTATCTTCAATTATCGCTTCCATATTGTTTGTTTTATGAACTACATCTTTGAATACAATATTGACAATCTTATTATCCTTTAAAAAACAATAATTCAAACTGCCATCATTCAAATCTTTAGAATCGTAAAAACAAATTTTGGTTTTATCCTCAAAAGTTAGCGTATTCATATCAATGATAAAAGGAAAAAGATTGATGCTATTTTGATAATTTCCTTTGTACAATAAAATCGCATCGGTGCTAATCGGTCGGTCGTGTGAACGAACTTGTTCTGCATTGACATTCTGTTTGGCATCAATGCCTAAAGCCGTGTAAGTGTGAATATATTGTGGTTTTTGGTTTCGCATTTCGTTGTAAGCGATGTTTCGAATCGAAACCATTTTGTATTCCGACAGAAAAACGAAAATTTCCAAAATCGTTGTCAATTGCTTTTCTGCTGAAAAACAATCTCCCAATTTGAAGCGAGAACTATCTAAAGTTTGATTGATTTTTTGGAGTTTCAGACAAGCAGTTGTTAAAGCACTATTGGCTTCAAAGTGTTTCTCAAAGTCTTCCAATCCTGTAAAAGGAAATGCTAAATTATTACTTTTATAAATGTTATAAATGACGATTAATAAATCAAAATAACCTTGAATATTTAATTCAAAATCATCGTCAAAAAAGTTGGTTAATGCTTGTTGTTTAGTATCAAGTTGAAAATCCTTGTATTGATGATTATTCATTCTGAAATCCCACAACGTAGATAATAAGGCAAAATTCACGAGTTTCAAGGTTCGTTTGGCTGTGAATAAGCAGGTTTCAATATATTTTCGCTGTTTTGTGATGGATAAATCTTCTTTTCCAATAGCGAATATTTTTTGTAATTGAATACCCAAAACACCGATATAACTGTAAACAATGACCTCTTTTGCCTTATTGCTAATCCTCAAATCGGTTTCCCAATCTATCGCTTTTTTGTTGGCAAGTGGTAAAAACTTTGAAGCGGAATTACTGTACGGAAGCAATATTTCAATCAACCTTCGAGTCAATAATTCATTGAACGTTTTACTTTCTTTTCCAATATCAAAATCTAAAGTTTGGTCAGGTGTTGTCGTGAAAAGTTCCCAAGCAATTTCCGTCTTCAATTCTGATATTTCTAAAACAAAACCTCGGGTTTCATCTTGAATTTTTTCTTGAACGGAAACTGTATAACGACTTTTTAAATACGCTAAAGCGGTTTTAAAAGCGGTTTGAATCGTTATGAAAGGGGTATCAAAAGCTGTGGCGAGATTATCGGATTTCGCCCAAGTTTTATAGAATATTGCTGCAAAATTGACGGCTTGATTATCATTAATTGGATAATGCGTTGCGATGACAGACGGAACGCCAACGGCTTTCAATTGCTCGACCTGTCCAGCGGTTGAGCAGCCATTCAAAAAGACAAATTTCAAAATACCGTGGTCAATTTCTCGCTTGAATAAATCGGCAATCCCTTCCGTTTTGCCGGTTTCTGTATTGACAATATCTTGATTGAATTGCAAACCATTTCCTGCTGCATGACCTGCAAAATGAAACAAGACAATTCGACCGCTATATTTATTAAATAATCGAAATAATTCCGCAATACTGACCGAAGAACGAGTAATTACTTTCAGTCGATTGGTATCATCGTAATGTTCTAATGCTTCCTCAATGACTTTGCGTTCAGTTTCAATATTTGATAAATAATTGTCCAAATCATTAGAGAATATAATCAGGGCAATCGGTGGTTTTTTAGGCATTGGATAGAAAATTTAAGTTCCAATAAAGTGTATTAAAAGCAATATAGGGATTATTAAGTGTAAAAAAAATAGTGTTTGTTTTTTATTGAAGTTTACGGTGTATTTTAAATTAGAAAGGCTCAATTGCTAAAAATGATATTTCTTTTAATTTGTTGCAAATTGAAATTTGCATATTTAACTAACAATCGTTAGTTTTGCACTATCAACCATTAGTTACTAAAAAAATGACAAAATTCTACAAACTTAAAGTCAAAGATTTAATCAAGGAAACGGACGATTGTACGTCAATCGGTTTCGATGTTCCAGAAACTTTGGCGAAAGATTTTACTTATAAACAAGGGCAGTATTTAACACTTCGGCAGACGATAAATGGCGAGGAAGTTAGGCGTTCTTATTCTGTTTGTTCATCGCCTTTGGACGGTGAATTGCGGGTGGCGGTCAAGAAAATTGATGATGGAAAATTCTCGACTTTTGCAAATGATATTTTGCAAGTCGGTGATGAATTGGAAGCGATGCCGCCGATGGGAAAATTTTATACGGAAGTCGTTGAAAATCAGGCAAAAAACTATGTTGCTTTTGCGGCAGGAAGTGGAATTACTCCGATTCTTTCTATTATTAAAACGGTCTTAAAAACGGAAAAAAATAGTACATTTACGCTGTTTTATTTGAATAGAAATGTTGGTAAAATCATTTTTAAAGAGGAAATCGAAGGTTTGCGAAACCAACATATGCAGCGCTTTCAAGTGTTTCATAATTTGACAAAAGCGAAGTTAGATGTGCCGTTATTTTTTGGTCGTTATGACCAAGAAAAACTACAAACGATTTTTTCAAAATTGGTTGACCCAACGGAAGTTGATGAGTTTTTCTTGTGCGGTCCGGAAGAGATGATTTTCTTAGTTCGAGATGAATTATTGGGTCGAAATATTGATACCAAGAAAATTCATTTTGAATTATTCACCTCGCCCGATGCTCAAAAAGGCAAAGAACAGAAAGCCGTAAAAGCAGCAAAATCAACGAAAGCGACCAGTTTTATTTCTGTAAAAGAAGACGGCAAAACAATTTTATTCGATTTGCCATTTAATACTGAAAATATATTAGATGCGGCTTTGAACAATGGTGCAGATTTGCCGTATGCTTGTAAAGGTGGTGTTTGCTGTACTTGTAAAGCAAAATTAATCGAGGGTGAAGTTGATATGCGTATCAATTACGCACTCGAACCCGAGGAAGTCGAAGCAGGTTTTATTTTGACTTGCCAAAGTTATCCGCTAACAGAAAAAGTTGTTGTCGATTTCGATCAAGCAATGTAAAAAACGTAGGGCAAAAAGGCATGCCCTTGCCCTACGTTATGAAATTATAAAAAAAAATAAAAGAAAATGAAAAATATAATAAATTTAGAAGAAGACTTTCAGGCGAAAATTGACGCAGAAATCAAGATCGAGCCTAAAAACTGGATGCCCGAAAAATATCGTAAAACTTTAATTCGTCAAATTTCTCAACACGGACATTCAGAGATTATCGGAATGTTGCCGGAAGGCAATTGGGTAACTCGTGCGCCGAATTTGAGAAGAAAAGTCGCTTTATTGGCAAAGGTTCAAGATGAAGCTGGACATGGTTTATACTTGTATTCGGCTGCCGAAACGTTGGGTGCAGATCGAGATCAACTGTTTCGAGATTTGAACTCTGGCAAAGCTAAATATTCTTCTATTTTCAATTATCCGACCTTGAGTTGGGCAGACATGGGAGCGGTTGGCTGGTTAGTTGATGGTGCTGCGATTATGAATCAAGTCATGCTGTGCCGAACTTCTTATGGACCTTATGCTCGTGCGATGGTGCGTATTTGTAAGGAAGAAAGTTTTCACCAACGTCAAGGTTATGAAATTATGTTGACGCTTTCTAAAGGAACGGCGGAACAAAAAGAAATGGCACAAGATGCGTTAAACCGCTGGTGGTGGCCTTCTTTAATGATGTTTGGGCCAACCGATGCAGAATCTACGCACTCGGAACAGGCGATGAAGTGGAAAATCAAACGTAAAACTAACGATGAATTGCGTCAGCAGTTTATTGATGTAACGATTGAGCAAGCGGAATTTTTAGGTTTAACGATTCCTGATCCAGACCTGAAATGGAACGAAGAACGGGGTCATTATGATTTCGGTGCGATTGATTGGGATGAGTTTTGGAGAGTGGTGAAAGGTGGCGGAACGATGAATAAAAATCGGGTCAAAACCCGTGCAAAAGCTTTCGAGGAAGGCGAATGGGTGCGAGAAGCTGCCAACGCTTACGCTGAAAAACAAGCAAAAAAATTAAAACAAAACGCAGCATAACCAAACCGTGTCGGTTTTCGAAACCGACACGGTTTAAACATATCGATTATGAATAATTGGCCGCTTTGGGAAGTTTTTATCCGTAGCAAAAACGGATTGAGTCATAAGCACGTTGGCAGTTTGCACGCAACCGATGCAGAAATGGCGATGGAAAATGCGAGAGATGTTTATACTCGCAGAATGGAAGGTGTGAGTCTTTGGGTTGTCGAATCGAAACATATTGCGGCAAGTAATCCTGAAGAAAGTGGGGAACTTTTTGAACCTGCACAAGACAAGGTTTATCGGCATCCAACTTTTTATGAATTACCGAATGAACTCAAACATATTTAATTTAGACGTTAGATATTAGATCTTAGACGTTAGACCGCTTTGCTTTTAGATATTAGATAATTAAAAAATAGCTTCGCTATTTTTTTGTTCTAAATTCTAAATTCTAAGAGCGAAGCGGTCTAAAGTCTAAAAGCAAAGCGGTCTAACATCTAAAGTCCAACATCTAAAAAAAAATGACGGATTATATAATCGCATTGGGCGATAACAATTTGATTTTGGGGCAGCGTCTGGGTGAATGGTGCGGACATGGGCCCGCTTTGGAAACAGATATGGCTTTGACGAATATTTCTTTGGATTTGTTCGGTATGACTCGTAGCTATTTTCAATATGCAGCCGAAGTCGAAGGCAAAGGTAGAACGGAAGACGATATTGCGTTTTTACGCAATGAACGACAATATAAAAATGTGCAATTGGTCGAACAGCCGAACGGCAACTACGCCGATACGATTGCTCGTCAGTTTTTCTTCGATGCTTGGCATTATTTGTTTTTGGAACAATTGGCAAAAAGTTCGGATTCGCAACTATCTGCAATTGCTGTAAAATCAATTAAAGAAGTAAAATATCATTTGCGATTTAGTTCGCAATGGGTTTTGCGTTTGGGCGATGGAACAGCGGAAAGTCACGAAAAAATGCAGGCTGCCGTTAATGATTTGTGGATGTTTACTGGCGAATTGGTCACGTCTTCGGAGTTGGAAAAAGCGATGGCGACGCAAGGCATTGGCGTTGATGTTAGCGAACTGAAAACGGCTTATTACGAAAAATTAGAATCCGTTTTGCGTGAAGCAACTTTGGAAATTCCGAAAAAAGATTGGATGCAGCAAGGTGGAAAAAATGGAATTCATACGGAATATTTAGGACATATTTTGTCACACATGCAGTATTTGCAACGGGCTCATCCTGGGGCGGAATGGTAGTTTTTTATTGAATTACAAAGACACAAAGAACACAAAGGCAATTCACAAAGATATTTTTTAAATTTTTTTTGTGTCCCGAGTACTTGAAATTTTGTGTCTTTGTGGTTCAAAGTCAAATAAAAAATCATGGAAACACTAACAAAAAAATCAGAGATTTACAATCTCTTAGAGCAAGTTCCCGACCCCGAAGTTCCTGTTTTAACTATCATAGATTTAGGCATCGTTCGAGATGTGAATATCAATGATGATGGAATTGAAGTCGTGATCACGCCAACCTATTCTGGTTGTCCTGCGATGGATATGATTGCCGTGAATATTAAGGCGATTATGCAAGAAAATGGCTATGAAAATGTTTCGATAAAATTGGTTTTGTCACCAGCTTGGACGACGGATTGGATGTCTGAAAGTGGGAAGGCAAAACTGAAAGCCTACGGCATTGCTCCGCCCGTCGGTGCGACTTCTGATAAGCGGTTATTATTGGGGGGCGAAGAGCGGTTGGTTTGCTGCCCGCTTTGCGATTCTAATAATACGAGATTAATTAGTCAATTCGGCTCAACGGCTTGCAAATCCTTGTATCAATGTAAGGATTGTTTGGAACCGTTTGATTATTTTAAATGTCATTAGGACGATTGACGGTCGGCGAAATTGTCACCTAACATTATCAAATAAAAAGGCTTTATCCAAAATCGGATAAAGCCTTTTTATTTTTTATTTTGTGAGGATATTTTTCTTTTTAATAAACCAGATTAAAACGAATCTTATCACATTTTTTAGTGTCTGAATCAATAACGATCCATTTTGTCGGTTCATCCGTTCCGTTTACTGCTTATTTAGGTATGAAATTCTTAGTAATTTGGTATAAATAGATGTATATATTTGCATATATTTTTTTATTTTTAATAATATTAAAAGTAAAAAGGCAATTTAAAATGGTACATTTTTTTAGAATTGATTCACGAGTATCATAGTCCCACAAATACATATAATATTCTTTAATATTATAGATTTATATATGTGTAATTATTTATTTAGCAGCTATTATAAGATATTAGAATAAAGTTTCAGAATGGGAAATACTTGTTATAAAAAGGTTTTCTGCTAATGAGATTGAAAAAACTTATTGATATATGACCAATAATTGATTAATCTAAAATATTACGCAACAAGTAATCTTGTAATGTCAAAAAAACATACTATATATCAGTTTATTATATAATGTAAAATATGATATGCGTTTATTCAGAGAATAATTATAAATCCGAATTATATAATCTATATATTATTATATAACTTTATACTTAACACTTTGATAAGCCAAAAATTAGTCGGTATTTAATTTGCACCTAAAGTTTTTAGACAAATCTAACTATTTATGAAATTACAGACAACAACAGCACTATTATTATTATTACCTTTCCAAATACTTATCGCACAAATAGACTGGGAAAATACTCATTACAGCGGTATTCCTGATGTAAATAAAAAAGTAATTTTTTTTGATGATTTTTCTGATACAGAAATACAGTGGAAGAAGAGTAATTTTGAAAAAACAACTGTGAATATTAAAAATAATAAATGTAATCTAACGGCAAATAAAGAAGATCAAATTATCTGGCAAGATTTGATCATGGATAAGGATGGTTATGAAGTCGAAGTTCGTTTCAAATCTGAAAAAAATAAAAAAGGTGAGCCGTTAACGTTAGTACTTGCAGGTTCAAAAAACGAGTTTTTTACCTTCGAAATCCGACCCGAGGGTAATTATGCTGCGAATATTGTAAAAGGTGACATAAAAATTTCTTTGTTAGAAAAAAATACGACCGTTCACATTAAAAAAGATAATTTTAATAAAATTATGGTTAGAGCGGTTGATCAATTATTATATTTTTTTATCAATGAGAATTTAGTTGCGACTCATCCCTTACCGTCTTTAAATGGCTATCGTTTCGGAGTTTTAGTTTCTCCAAAAAATCCAGTAATTGTGGATTATTTCATTATGTGCGATTTAATTAAGTCAGGCAGAAAGGCTGATATAATGGATATTTCTCCGAATATCATACCGACGAGAGAAGATAAAAGTAGGTACAAAATGTAGTTAAAATCATTAGTGAGCGGTACGATTTTTGGTCGCAACGGTGTCGGTTCTCCGAACCTCAAAAAACGACTCAAATTTCCATTTTCTACAAACCCCGAGGTTTGTAGAAAAGTAATGTTATTAATGATTTTGAGGTTCGGAGAACCGACACCGCTCATCTTAACAAAATTCGTACCGCTCACTAATGAGTTAAAATAGAAATAAATGTGAGCTACGAATTTTTTTGATCCAATGTTCTGAATAAAAAAGCCATGATTTTCAATTGAAAACCATGGCTTTTTTTGTTCTTGTGCTTAATCGTCATCTTCCCCACTTAATAATTGCACGGGTCGCTCGATGCTATTTTCAAGTGAAATAAAAGTTTCCGTTCGTTGAATTCCTTCTATCCGTTGGATTTTATTCAAAACCGAACGTAGATGATTGGTATCTTCACAAATGATTTTAGCGAAAATATTGTACAATCCCGTCGTATAATGAGCGCTTACGACTTCCGAAATTCGACTTAAATTTCCTGAAACATCAGTATATAAAGAACTTTTATCCAAATAAATCCCCAAATACGCACAAATATCGTATCCTAACTTTACGTGATCTACATCAAGACTTGCATTTTTTACGATTCCCATCTGTTCCAGTTTTTTCATCCGAACATGAATCGTTCCACCCGATACGTATAGCTTTTTTGCAATGTCCGTGTAGGGCGTTTTAGCGTCTTTCATTAATACGGAAAGAATCTGCTTATCTAATTTATCAATATCTGAAATCTTGCTCATAAATTGAGATTATTATTTTATAATATTTTCAACGAATATCTAATTTAATTTCAAATTTTCAAAAAAATACGCTTCTTTTTATGTAAAAAATAGACAATAGATAATTTATCACTTTATGTAATTTATTCACATTATTATTTATTCCTGTTTATTTACAAACTTTAAGACAATTTTAATGGAGGTATAATATGATTATTTGTCGCTTTTAATACACCTGCTTTTGGCCGCTCAAAGTAGAAATAGGGAATAAAAAAGGCGTTTTAATTTATATTAAACTAAAATCACGAATGGGAAATAATAGGCATAACGAATTGTAAAAAAATAACAGAACAATCGTATTTATTTAAAACATTTAAGGGATTCTGTGAATAGGTTTGTTGATGGATTTATTGATAAATATGTACCTGATTTTGAAACTTTGCAGTGTAATTACTTAAAAATTTGATAGTTTTTGATAGTTTTAAAAGGTTGTAAGTTGTTAGTTATCAAGTTATTATAGTTAATAACTAAAGCAGCGGTCAATGGTTTTTCGATGGCTGCATGAATTTTTTTTTGAAAAATACTAAAAAGCGAATTATAAAAAATATCTTCTAAAATAATATTAGAATTTTGATAATTTATAGGAATTAGGACGAGAACAAGTTCGCCAAATTTATTACATAAAAGGGTTGAAAAGTAAACGTTTAAAGGTAGTTTTCGATGGAATTTGTAGCGATGAGTAATGTTACTAAAATATGACGATAAGGAAAGGTTTAGAAATCATTTTTGAAAAAAATTACCTTTAATAAAGAGCTGTTTGACCTATTTTCCTTTTCTAAATATTGTAATTTAAGCATTCACGCAAAAAAGGGACATTTTGAATTGTGCGTAATAAACGGCTGATTTGAACTTTTTTATTTATTTCCCAAATTTCAAAAAATAACGGTCAATTTATTAATTGATTGTCTATTTATCGGAGTTAGGCGATTAAAAATATTTGGTTGGATAAACGTACAAAACAAAAAGTATTTTGGAAACCTTATTTATTCGGATAATTGGTTAAATAAAAACAGGTCTATCTTTCTAAGGTGTTTCGGCATGAAGATAGACGCACTAAAAAAACCGTTGCAACGATTAAATCCTTAACCTTGCATAATAAATATCATAAAATCTAAACAATTAAAATATGATTTCAGAAAAAGTATTAACAGCTTTAAACAATCAAATCGGATTAGAAGGTTATGCTTCATTTTTGTATTTGTCCATGTCGTCATTGTGCGATAATGAAGGTTTGTCGGGTTGTGCGGCGTTTATGCGTCGGCAGTCGGAGGAAGAAAGGGAACACATGATTAAGCTTTTTGATTATATTAGCGAACGAGATGGACACGCTCTAACGCCTGCCATTGCTCAAGTGCCGATTGCGTTTGAGTCTATTCAAGAATTATTCAAACTGGTTTACGCACACGAGCAAAAAGTAACGAAATCTATCAATGAAATCGTTACGCTTGCGAACACTGAAAATGACTATGCTACGCATTTGTTTTTGCAATGGTACGTCGGTGAGCAGCAAGAGGAAGAAGCATCAATGCGAATGATTTTGGATAGGATAAAACTTATTGGTTTGGGTCCCCAAAGTTTGTATTATATTGATAAGGAAATTGATAAAATCAATAATGTGGCTTTGGCGGCAGAAAGTACAAATTAGGAACGTGGAATTAGGAATTATTTTATCGTAATTATTTGAATTTATATTTTAATTAAAAAAGGAGTTATACAAATTTGTATACCTCCTTTTAATTTTATTGAACAACAAAATCAACGGAATTACTCATTAATTAGGTCGTGAATCGTTGCTATAAAATATCTAAAACCAATGTTAAGTTTTGAATATTTCTAATTTTTTCAGGTCCACCAGCTTTTTTTGCGGGTTGAATATAACCTATTTGAACATCAATCAGCTGCTTCCCTTTCGGCAAAGTGCGATTTTTATAATGTCTATTTGAGATTTGTGTTACGGAAAATCCTTTATAGCCAAATTGATTTGCTATAAACGCTTCAACTTCCTCTTTTGAAAATATGGTACTGTTATCCAACTCCATTAATGTAATGTTTAATTTGTGGTAGAATAAATTTTTAAAAATTGTGTTATCGTGTTACTGTATTGAAATAGTCCAGTAAACCGTAGAAAAATCAAATAATGAATGCAATAATTAAAGATATTTATACGCTTTTACTAACTAAATAAGGATAATTTGTATTAAAGAAATTACCTCAATACCCAAACACGCAACTTTATTAATGAACATTTTTCATTTCAGTTTGCTAAATTAAAAACTTTCAGTAAAATTGTCATAAATATCGAACGAAAATAATTAGTTCAGCATAAATATTTTACTTTCTTACGAATTACCAAACATATATGAATACCATAAAATTAATAATTAGTAGCTGCGTAATCATTTTATTATTAAGCAGTTGCGACCAAACGGACTATCATTTTAAAGCGGAAACGGATTACGAAAATGCAATCTGGAAATACTCAGATACAACGGATTTTAAGGTAACAATTGACGATACATTAAAACGCTATAATCTTGGATTAAAGATTAATCACTCTACCGAATATTTGAATCAAAATATATATTTAACAATTCATACGAAATTTCCAAATGGGCAACGATTTAGTCAGCGAGTGAATATTGATTTGGCGGACAAAGCAGGGAAATGGTACGGCAAATGTTCGGGCGGTGATTGCGAGGTCGATGCTTATATTCAAAAAGATGCTTTTTTTAATCAAGCAGGGAAATATGTTTTTACGGTAGAACAATTCACGAGAAGTGAAAATTTGGAAAATATTAATAGTTTAATATTCTACATCGAAAATACAGGAAAAAGTCGTTGATTGGAAAGTCAAACGCATCTGAGAAATTAACTTTACGGCCGCTTTTTTTGCGGTGGTAAGGTTATGGTGTTTACCTTTTTGATTGATAAATGAATACGGAATATCGGAAGGTTTACCCGAATAATTAGTTGATGCGTTTTGCATTTTTTATAGTTCAATATTCTTTGAAAAAGACTCAACGGAAGGGAATAAAAAATAAAATTATTTCCTGTTTGCTTACCTCAAAATTTCATAGAAAAATCCTTAATGTTCAATCCACGAATTAACAAATCAAACTAATATTCTATCTTTGTTTTATCAATTTATCATGGTCGAAATTATTTTAATAATTTCCAAGATGATAAATACAATTCGAGGAAGCGAAACTAAGTTTTTTTAAAATCAGGTCTTAATCTCGTTTGCTCAACCATAATTATAAGGAAAATAGGAAAAGTTGAATGTTAGTATTATCAATTATTGAACGATTTAAAAAATCAGTTTAATGAATTGGCAATGCTACTTATTTGTATTCGAGTAACCATTTATTAAAAAATCCTATTTCCTTTTATATTTAGAATTATTGATATGAAAAATTTAATATTTACAATTTTGTGTACGTGTGTTTTATTTGCCAATCAAACTTTAAATGCTCAGTCAATATTTATTTCTACCAACAATGAATTATACAAAACCTACTTAGGGAATTGTAATTCTATTTTGGTTGGAAATTTTGCCCCTGTAACGGGTATGTTAGATCTCGCTTTTAATCCGAATGGAAATTTATACGGCGTTACCGCTAATGATTTTTATCAAATTGATACAATAAACGGTGCAGCGACCTACATCGGTACGCACGGAACGGGCGTTACCGCTTTGACGAGTGATAATAACGGAAATATGTATGCCGCTACGAGTTCAGGTAACTTTTATGCCATGAATCTTAATACTGGTGCAGCAACTCTAATTGGTGTGATGGGAACGGGTGCAGCGGGTGATTTGGCGTTTTTTAATGGGCAACTTTATTTAGCTGATGTCGGTGGCGAATTATTTAGAGTCAATCCTTTGAATCCTGCTGGTGGTACAAGTATTGGTATTTTAAATATCGGTTCTGGTATTCCTTACGGCTTGATTTCGACTGGAACGACTTGTCAAGTAACGCAATTTCTTGCGGGTGGAAACGGTGGTTTATTTACCATTGATCCGAATACGGCTCAAACGAGTTTGGTTTGTAATTTAGGACTTGCGATAACAGGGCTTTCAAGTCCTGATGATTATTTAGCCTCAGATTGTACCCTTCAAATTGATTTGGATTACAATGATAATTCGGGAGCGTTAATACATGATTTTAATGCGGATACGGCTTGCGTCGCAACGCTAAATGTCGTTGATAATGACGTTTTCGTTTATGCTCCAAATACGATAGATTCCATTACAATTACAATTTCTAACGGAGTTTTGGATGGTGGGAACGAACAACTAATTCTGAATTCGGCTACAAACCTAACAATTACAGGAAGTGGTACGGATTATCTTACTTTAATTAAAAACGGAACAGCTGATTATTTCGATTACCAAAATGCACTTTTGGCGTTAGTTTATCAAAATACGACGGTGATTCCGAGTTTTGGGCAAAGACAAATTTCCTTTGTCGCATATTCAGGTGCAGATGTAAGTTCTACCGCCGTGACGACGTTTTATTTGTTATCACAAGCCAATTTATCTGCCTTAGATTTGGGTAATGATACCACACTTTGTGAAGGGCAATCGCTTACCTTAAATGCGGCTATACCATCTTCGATTGCTTATGTTTGGAATAATAATCTTAATAATACAATGTCCACTTTTTCGCCTACGGAAAATGGTACTTACTTCGTCAAAGCGAGTAACTATTGCGGTGACTTTTCCGATACAATTATTGTAGTTTTCGAGCCTTTACCAACCGTAAATTTAGGGAATGATACAACAATTTGTGATGGAGAAGTTTTGAACTTTGACATAACCGACCCTTTGGCGACCAGTTATAGTTGGCAAAATGGTGTCATCAATCCGACATTTACGGTTAATCAAACGGGGTTATATATTGCGGAAGCAAGTTCAAATTGTGGAACGGTCGCAGATTCCATTGATGTTCTGGTTTATATTTCTAATTTGAATTTAAACTTGGGAATAGATTTCATTTTATGTTCAGGTGATACGCAAACCTTAGATGCAGCAACAGATTTTGTTGATATTTACGCTTGGAATACTGGTGTGAATACTTCGTTATTAACGATTACAACGGGCGGCATTTACTCCGCTGTCATTACCGATATTTGTAATTTCACCGCAACGGATACGGTTATTGTAGATGGTTTTGTAAGTGAAATTAGTGTAGATTTAGGAAATGATACGACACTTTGTCTTGGCGAAACGTTATCTTATGACGTAAATCAGGCGACCGCTTTATCTTACACTTGGCAAGACGGCACGATAAATCCAACGTTTACCGTTCAAGGCGAAGGCAAATATGGTGTAACCATAACCGATTATTGTGGCTCGGTTTCCGATTCTGTTTTTGTGGATTATATTGAGTATCCGACGGTAGATTTAGGTGACGATACGACACTTTGTCGGGGTCGACTTTTGGTTTTAGATGCTTTTGATATTAATGCAAATGATTATTTGTGGCAAGACGGTACTACGACTTCACAGCTTATCGCAACCATAGACGGAGTCTATAAAGTGAGCGTTTCCAATGCTTGTGCAACCGTATCCGATTCAATTGAGTTAAAATATGCGGAGAATACTTTATCACTTCTCTTTCATGATGATGTTGCTATCTGTGATGGAAAATCTGCATGGATTGGTGTTGATTTCGATGATACAAACTTGGTCTATAAATGGAGTACTGGGCAAACCACACCCATTATTAGTGTTTCAGATTATGGTAGCTATACTTTGACCGTTTCAAACGGTTGTGTTGAACGGACAAAAGAGGTTAAAATTAATGAAAATAAAGATTGCTGTCTGGTTTTTCTTCCGGACGCTTTTACGCCAAATGGTGATACCAATAATGATTTTTATAAAGCCTATACCGCTTGTACTTTAAATGATTTTGAATTAGTCATTTTCGACCGTTGGGGAACAATGCTTTATCGTACAACGAATCAAGACGAAGCATGGGACGGTACTTTTAATGGTAAAGTTCTAAGTCCGGGTGTCTTTGTTTGGAGAGTTATTTACAACGACGGTAAATTTGACCATACCGATAGCGGAACTTTGACTTTGATTAAGTAGGTGATTGGTGATTAGTGATTTGTGATTCGGCAAACGTGACATATTATAATAAATATGAGAAAAAATTGCGTAGCAATCACCAATCACTAATGACCAATAAAACGTATATTTACAATTTCCACCAAATAGTATCAAAAAATAGATGAAAAGAGGCTTAGTTTTTGGTAAATTTTTACCTTTTCATAAAGGACATAAAGCGTTAATTGGATTCGCATTAAAGCAATGTGATGAATTAATCATATTGGTTTGTTGTAGCGATAAAGAGCATATTTCATCTGATATTCGAGTGAATTGGATAAAAAAAACATTTAAAAAAAATCGGCGTATTATTATTCAAGCCTTTGATTATAAAGAAACTGAATTGCCGAATACCTCTGAATCTTCTCGAATTGTATCACAAATCTGGGCATCTAAATTCCGAGAAATTTTGCCCTATTTTGATGTTTTAATAACTTCCGAAAAATACGGAAAATATGTTGCCCAATATTTAGAAATTCCACATATTTTATTTGACGAAAAGCGAAAAAAACACGCTATTTCTTCGTCAATGATTCGTCAAAATCCTACTAAACATTGGCATTATATAGCAGATGCCGCCAAACCTTATTTTCAAAAAAAAGTCGTCCTATTAGGAACAGAATCAGTTGGAAAATCTACGCTTTGCAATACTTTAGCTCATTATTTCAGTGCGAATTTAGTCACTGAAGTAGGTCGAGAAATCGTGGAAAATGCCGAAGATTTTACAAAATCAGATTTAGAAAATATCGTTGACCAACACTGTAAAAAAATCAAAAAAGCTCAAAAAGATGCACGACCATTAATGATTTTGGATACCGATATTCACATCACACAATCTTACGCAAAATATACGTTTGGCGAATATTTGGACGTAAGTCCTGAAGTTTACAAACAGCAGCGTGCGAACCTCTATTTATTCCTCAATAATGATGTGCCTTTTGTGCAAGAAGGTAGCCAAATGACCGAAAAAATGCGCAACGAGCTTGATAAATCGCACCGCCAAACCCTGAAAAAATTCCGTGTTAATTACCACGAAATTAATGGCAATTGGAGCGGACGATTGAATAAAGCGATAAAGTTGATTGAATCAGTGATTGGCGTTTAGTGACGAGCGAAAGCGAAACCTCGAAGAAAAATCAGGTTTTCGCTTTCGCTCAATACGAATTATTACCAATCACCAACCGACTCGTCCGAAAAACCGTTCCTCGAAATAAAGCCACCGTTTCGCCAGTATTTTTATTAGTAATAACGACATCATAAGTCGCCGTTTTGTTCGTCAAACTCAATTCTATTGCGGTCGCAACGATGGTATCACCTTCTTTTGCAGGTTTTGAATAGGTCATTGAAGCCGTCAGCGAAACGCTTAATTTATTGTAAGCATTACTCGCAAAAGCGAATGCACTATCCGCAAAAGCAAACGTTACGCCACCATGCAAAATCGCAAAACCATTCAGCATTTCTTTGCGAACTGTCATTTCCAAAACGCATTTTCCTTCGCTAATTTCCAGCAATTGAATCCCTAACCATTGACTAAAATAGTCGGTTTCCATCATTTTATCGAACACGAATTTTGGTGTATTTTGCATTTTTTAATTTTTTGTTTATAAAAAGTAAAATATAATTTTTTATTTTTTATAAAAAATAAAAAGCCCGAAAATAGCAACTATTTTCGAGCTTTTAAGGACGATTAAAAAAAAATCGCACAAATCTGTTTCTATCAGTGTTCCTTTTTTATCAATAAAAACCCTTCCCATTCCTCGCCATTCTCCGCAACAACGGCGAACAACGATAACGACTTTCCCGATAATCCTCAAACATCGCATCTAAGCGACCGACCACATTTTCAATCCCAAATTCATCTGCCCAGCGTAACAAACCTTTGGGATAATTCACGCCTTTTGTCATTGCCGTGTCAATATCGTCCCGAGTCGCCACGTTCAAAAACAAGGCATCAGCTGCCTCATTTATTAACATAATTATGATGCGAGAAAAGATATATTTACCCAATTCTTCCTCTTTATTCGGTTCAATTTTCGCAATGTTTTCGCTATAATCATAAAACCCTTTTCCAGTTTTTCGACCCAAATATCCAGCTTCGACCAGACGCTTTTGCGTAAATGATGGCTTATAACGGTCATCGAAATAAAAAGCTGTAAAAACAGTTTCCGTCACCGTATAATTTACATCGTGACCAATGTAATCCATCAATGTAAAAGGGCCCATTTTGAAACCGCCAAATTCTGTCATTGCCCAATCAATTGTCGCCGCATCAGCAACGCCTTCTTCGATTATTCGCAACGCTTCGCCATAAAACGGACGAGCGACACGATTGACAATAAACCCAGGCGTATCTTTCGCCAAAACCGTCAATTTTCCCCACGAATCAATTATATTTTTTGCTTGTCGCAATATCGTTTCCGAAGTCTGAACCGCAGGAATAATTTCCACCAATTTCATCAACGGAGCGGGATTAAAAAAGTGAATTCCGACCACTCTTTCCGAATGTTCACAAGCCGCAGCGATGGACGCAATCGACAACGAAGACGTATTGGAAGCCAAAATACAATCCACATCAACGATATTTTCTATATTATTAAATACTGTTTTTTTAATTTCTAAATTCTCAATAATCGCCTCAATCACCAAATTCGCATCGGCGATTTCATTCAAATCATTGATATAAGTAATATGCTCTAAAATGCTGTTTTGTTTCGTTGCATCAATCCGCCCTTTTTCCACCAACCGAGCCAATATCTTCCGTAAACTTTTATCCGCTTTTTCCAATGCAGCCGCATTCGTATCAAATATTTTGACTTTACAATCCGCTGTTGCTGCTACTTGTGCGATACCAGAACCCATCGAACCGGCACCTATTATTGATATATTCATATTTTTAGTGTAGTAAATCGTCATCATCAAAAAAATACTTTTTTTCTTGCGGCAATACGATTCCTGTGACTCGCAATAAATTAGGGTCGGTGCGTTTTTGTTAAAAACGGTGTCGGTTCTCCGAACCTCACGAAACAACTCAAATTTCCATTTTCTACAAACGGATTCGGTTCTCTGAACCTACCTATCCCAAAACCTCGCATACGCATCAATACTGAAATTTATAATACGTATTATATTGGTAATTAATATTTTATAATAATATTCCGTTTTTCTAAAGTTGTAAAGTATTGCGAATAACTATTCACAAAAATTGTTATTTTCGCTCTTTTGAAACCGTATCGGTTTCAAAACCGACACGGTTTATTCCGACAGAAAAACAATCGTTTTTTAATAATTTAAAACGCTGATTGTTAAAATATTACATATTACGTAATTTAGTGTTGATGCGTATGCGAAACCTCGGGGTTTGTAGAAAAGTAACATTATCAATGATTTTGAGGTTCGGAGAACCGACACCATTCGTCTTGATAAAATTTGTACCGCTCATTAAAGCGTCCGACCCCTTTTATAATTTATTTTCCCTTAAAAACAGGTTTCCTTTTTTCCAAAAACGCATTCACGCCTTCTGAATAATCTTCCGTTTCAGCCGCTTCAACTTGTAACTTTCCTTCTAAAGCCAATTGCGTTGGTAAATCATTCGTCATAGATTGATTGAATAAACGCTTCGTCAAAGCCAAACCGTGCGTCGGCATTTTTGCCAAACGAGTCGCAATTTCAAAAGCATCATTTTCAAAAGTTTCCATAGGTAAAACCTTATAAATCATGCCCATTTTTTCTGCTTCCTCCGCTCCGACTTTATCACCCAACATCGCTAAAGCCAATGCTTTCTGAAAACCAATTAAGCGAGGTAAAAAGAACGTTCCGCCACTATCGGGAACTAAACCGATTGCCGAAAAAGCCTGAATAAAACTCACTTTTTCGTGTGCCACCACAATATCACAAGCCAACGCAATATTTGCCCCTGCACCAGCCGCAACGCCATTTACAGCAGCCACAATCGGTTTTTCGATATTGCGCAAACGCATAATAATCGGATTGTAATGTTCTTCTAAAATCTTCTTAAAACCCGGATTCAGTTCTGGGTCAGTGACTTCTTTCAAGTCTTGACCAGCACAAAACGCCTTGCCGTTACCAGTCAAATAAATCGCTCGAATCGTGTTATCTTTTTCGCAATCGTCCAAAGCATTTTGTACTTCAAACGCCATTTCCCGATTGAAACTATTAAAGGCTTTCGGTCGGTTCAAAGTGATTTTTCCGACGCCGTTTACTTTTTCGTATAAAATATGGTTCATTTTCTAAGTATTAACTGTTGAGTGTCAATTATGAATTAGTTGCATAATATTCTGTTACTTTTTCCACTTAATTTCTTATTTGGTTTTTAATTTTTAACAAAACACACTACAAAAGTATCTAATTCTAAAGCCGTTAAATAACCATAGCTACTATTATTTTAAATAACAGCTTGAATCTATCGAAAATCGTTTGGATTTATTTTGCATACCGCTTTTAATCTCGTCAAGGTTTGCACCACGAAAGAAAAATATCGTTACTAACGATGGATAGCAAGTTATAAATTCGTCAATCTAAAAACAAAATTTGTCCATTTCCAATCAATTGATTATCAATAAATAATCCATAGAAATAAGTGCCTGAAGAAAGGTGTTTTAATTCATATTCTTGATTAATAAATTCCGTCAAAATCAACTTTCCTTGTGTGTCAAATATTCGTAATTCATAATTTTGAAAATCCTTGTTATCAATGTAAAAATGAATCGAAGTAGAGGACGGATTTGGTGATGTTTGAATGATTATGGATTTTTTGAACTTCGGTAGAGTAGGAGTTGTGCTACATTGTGTTCTCAAATAATAACCTTGGTCACTACCTCCTGCGATGGCGTAACAATTATTGTTGGTTGAAATAATTGCTGCTCCAGCAGCGGAGATTAGGGTATTAAAAGTATCGATTTCAATTGTTTGTCCAGTCGGTGAAATTTCGGCAATAAAGCCATTTGATGATGAAGACCAGGCTTCTTTATCGACTGAACCCGTGACGATATAGTTTCCATTGAATTGCAGTGCAATATCCGAAACCCGTGTATTCGTAAAAGTAGGTATAGCAAGGAAATTCTGCCAAATTAAATTGCCATTATTATCGAATCTTGCCATTAATGCGGATTGGCCTGCGAATCCAGTCCCGTAGCCACCAATAATAAAATCGCCATTTGCAAGCGGCTGAATACAAGTTGCCGCATCGCCAGCTGAAAATTGATACGATTTTGTCCAAATGGTGTCTCCTATATTATTGGTTTTTGCTAAATAAAAAATTCCGTTTTTGTGTCCAGCAATAAGGTAATCTCCACTATTAGTTGTTTGAATATCAATAGGAGAGAAAAAATCGTCTAAAGTTTTGGACAATAATAAATTCCCTAAAGAATCGGTTTTTAATAGGGTCAAATCGGTATTACTACGAGCAAGACTCAAAAAATTATAATTATTTGTTTTTGAAAAATTAGTAATGGTCATCGTATTCAAAGGATGCGTTTTTGTCCAAAGCGTATCCCCGTTTTCATCAGTTCTTACGATGAATAAACCTTGCTCATTATAAGCTGTACTACCGCCAAGTAACAAACCGCCATCGGGCATCAAGTGCAAAGCGTTCACTCTGTCCATTCTTGTATCATAATAAGTAGCTAATAATTTTCGCCATTCTTCATTCCCATTCGCATCGGTTTTGAGCAGTTGAATATAATGTCGAATCGCACCAGTTGGTAAGTCCAACTCACCAGCCATAACGTAGCCGCCATCGTTCGTTTGTACCAAATCGTACGCAGTGCCAAAGCCAAAACCAGATGTATCTGGTGCGTAATTTTGTTCCCACGGTTGCGTATTTCCGTAGTTTATGTTAATTAAAAAAACGCAAAATAGAAGCAGTAATTTTTTCATGGTATTCAGGTTTTAATGTGAAATAAAAAATCAAGTTCAACTTGATTCTTATTAAAGGAACGAATATAAAACGTTATTTGATAAGGGTTTTTGATATTTAGCCTATTTAAGTATAAATATTCGGAGCAGTTTTTTAATTTTGGTTTTCCACTTACTCATAGATATTTCAATAATTTTGTGAATTATTAATCATAATAAAATAGGTATGTTAATCAAAAAACAGAAATCATGGAGTAACTCAGTATTATTATTGGGTGTTTTAGGAATATTAGTATCAGGAATCCAAGGTTGTGCGAGCGAACCAGAAAGTACAAATCAATCGACAACAGAAGTTATTGCAGGAACTACATTTCAGCACGAAGGAAATCTAATTTTTCATTATGGTGACTCTTCAAGAATAGATGTTTTAATTGAAATAGCAGAAACGGAGGGGGCAATCGCACAAGGATTAATGCATCGAAAGTCAATGGATTTTGATAAAGGAATGTTATTTATTTTTCCCGATAACGATACTCGTTCATTTTGGATGAAAAATACGATTATTCCATTGGATATTATTTTCGTTAGCGAGGATATGAAAATTGTAGCGGTCAAAGACCACACGAAACCCTATTCTACGGAATCTGTTCCGTCTAATGGCAAACAAGCGAAATATGTAATTGAAGTGAATGCAGGTTTTTCGGGTAAATTTGGTATTAAAGAGGGGAATTCTATTTCGTTTGAAAGGTTATAAAATCAAGCGGATGATAATTCATATCCTTATTTGATGAAATGAGGATATGAATTTAATCAATATCTATAATTTCATTTCGTAAGTTTGATTTTGGTAGCGTAATCGTAAAGGTCGTTTCTTTTCCGACAACCGACTGAACCTCAATAAAACCGTCATTAAAATCAATGATACGCTTTGCTAAAGTAAGTCCTAAACCTATTTGATTTTTATATCGTTTTTTGTCTAAGGTTTTGAATATTTTGAATATTTCATCATAGTCTTTTTCGGGAATACCAATACCATTATCAAAAACTGAAATATGTAAATACTTCTCATCAGCTTCCCAGTCAATTTCGACGATAGGATTTTTCTTATCATTAAAGCGAACGGCATTGCTAATAATTTTTTGAAAAATTGCTTGGATTTTACCGTAATTAATGAAAATATTAGGAAGCTGTTTTTTTATTTCTAACTTGAATTGTTGGCCAGGGTTTTCCGCTGCCCAAGCATGAGCCATAATTTCATTCAAATCGACTTCTTCTCCCTTCGTATAAATCCTACTAATCCGAGAGTATTGTAAAATACCATCAATAAGTTGATTCATCGTAGTTACTCGTCCTTTCAGTGTTTGAATCATATTTTTACCCTCTCTATCTAAACCATCTCCGTAATCTTCTGAAATCCAACCAGTTAGCGAATCAATAGCTCTTAGAGGGGCTTTCAAATCATGTGAAACGATATAGGCAAATTCTTTTAATTCACTATTTGCAGTTTTAAATTCAACATTTGCGTTATTCAGTTCCGAACTTCTATCTATAATCCTTTGCTCGAGAGAAGCATTGGTATCCTCCAATTCATATTGTAAATCTTGAAGTTTTATGTAAGCCGATTCTATTTGTTTTGCTTCTTCGATGGCATTATCTGCCAAGACTTTTAATTTTCTGGAAAGGTAATTTACAAAATAGCCGATGAATGCAAAAGCAGCCAAACCTATCAAACCTAATCTTATACCGGTTCGGTAAATCATTTGATTTAAACGATTTTTGGAAATAGATACACCTACCAATCCTATAATATCGGTTGGTTCATCATCATTATCTTTTAGTGGCTGAACGAAAAGGAGGTAATTATCCAAATCGTAATCTGTAGGGTTTTTGATATCTATATTTGGAAATACGAAGGAAGTATCATTGGATAATAAGAGTTGATTTTCTTTTATGAAAACACTTGCGATATTAATGTCTTCGTCTTTTTCGACTATTTGTTGGATTAATTCATTTAAGCGTTCTTTATCTTTTAGTAAAATATCTACTTGACTTGCCGCAGCGAAGTTCTCTAAAACAAATTTGCCTTTTCTACTTAGTTCGGTCTTTAGCAAATTCGTATGCTGGTTTAATATAAAGAATATATAAACAGCAGCAAGACAGCTAAGGCCAAGTAGAAAAGGCAGGATATATTTTTGGTTGATACTTGTCACGGGATAAATATAGCTTAATTATTGCTAATAACTGCTTTCAATTGTCTATTAATTTCCATTGCATTTATAATGAACCGACTTTTATCTTTAATTTCATTATAAGAAGTACGAAAGTTACTCATTACTCCCTCTGTTTTTGTAACGTTAAGTTTTTTCAAATAAGGCTCAATTGCTACAAACTCAGTGAATGCTTGTCTGAACATTTCTTTGCGTAGTTCGGGTGTATCTTCACGAGCGGATAAAATTAATAAAGAGCGAACACCTCCTACAATAAATTCTAAAACTTTTTCTTCTGCTAAGCTACTATTACGATCGACAATTGCTTGTCTTAATTCGACCGTCAAGTTCATTTTTAGCGTATTATCAATTTCCTCGCTTAACGGCTGCAAAATTTTCAGTGTATTTCTTAGCTTCTCCCAATCGTTAGCTTTTACAGCTTCAATCATTATAGGATAGACTTTTTGTGGAGCAATAGACAAACTACTCCTCGCCCCGTCTGCAAAGGCGAAACCTACTGTTAGTAAGGTTATAAAAACGATTAGTGTCGAAGTAATTAAGGTTTTCATAGATTTAATTTTAGTCTCCATCATTGATGAAAATCAGCTCAATTATACTTGGTCAAACTTCATACCATTTATTCTAAAGCACTGATATGTAATGCTTTTCAAATAAGGGATTTATATATTTACGAATTAATCGTTAAGCATAGCTACATACTTGAAAGTATTACGCAAGAATACTTTTGTCCATCCTCGACAAAAATATAAAAAAATAGGTAGAATCACAAATGATTCAAATACTAAATAATATAAATACCTATAATTAAATGATTGACTATAAATGATTGTTTGTTAGTGTTTTACAGAAATTGAAAATATTAAATTATAAAAAAGTGTAAAGTTTAAGTCTTACTGATTTTTTAATAAATTTATAGGTTTAGTAATAGAATGCGGTATGTTAATAATTATTGATTTGTAAGACTCTGAAACGTTTTATGTAGAGATGAAAAATTAGATTATTACTTTGAATATTAGGCAGCTGAATGCTACGAAAATAGCAGTAAATGCTATATGATTTCTACGCTACAAGTACTTTTTTTCTTCGCAACTATTTTTACTTTTTTACCTTCATTAATTGGCAAATTATTGGCACTTTTAGCTCGAAAAATAAAACGTTGCCCAATGATATAAACGATGATTTGTCCGAAACCGTCAGAAGGAATACTCAAAGTAACCTTTGCTTCTTTTCCAATAATTATGGGATCTCGATAACTATAAATAGTTTGGCTGTAAATGTAGGCAAAAATTTTATAAACGATATAACCGGAAATAAAACCGGTGGCAGTTGCCATAATTAGACTTCCATAAAAACTGAAGCCCAACCTCAAACCAATATTGCCGCCAAGACCAAAGCTTAACATTACAATTCGTAATATTTTCAGAGAGAAAAAATTTGGAATTGGCAAACGATCACTAAAGCCTTCCATCACTAAATCATTTAATAAATCGTGACTAACAGCAGTCGGTTCATCACTTAAATCTATGGAATCTCCTCCAAACAAATCGGAATCCCCACCAAGAAAATTTAATAAATAACCCATTATTAGAAAAAATAAGCCTGCCAATGAAATACCTGTAAAGAATAGCATTTCAGATGTGAATTCTGGTATAAGTAAAAACGTATAATTCATGGTATTATTTATTTCTTGTTTCCTCAGGAATGAGGTATAATTTGAATTGCACCTAATCGTTTTTAAAAGTACATAGTATTTTTATCAAAACAGATATTGGTTGATTTATTTAAAAGATTCAAATATTTTAGACAAACGGTTAATAGGTACGATTCATTTATTCATCTAAATATATTAAAGATTTATTTATATATAAAAAATAACTATATTTGCTAATAGTTGATTTAGATAAATTCATTTTCTTAGGCAATCAAGAGCCATCAAATAAAAGTATCGGATTAATGTTAAATGATTGATAATCAGGTTTTTTTGAATGAGTTTCGTAATTTTGTTTTGAAAAAATCATTGGCACAAAATCTGTTTTAGGATTATCTCATATTGAAAAAAAACTCATTAATACAGAATGAATATAAAAATCACATACTATTTGTCACTGATTTCACTCATCGGAATGAGTGCTTGTGGTAATGAAAAACAAAATCCGAGCGTAAACTATCCAATATTTGACACTTCATTAACGGATACAACCTACGCTAATAGGGCATTATCGCTGTTTTCTATTACAGATAAACAATGGTTAGAGGTTCATTATGAGCAAATAGCAACAGACACCTTTTTGTGTCGGACGTTCTTTGAAAAGTCATTGACGTTGGTTCAAAATAAGTTGGAAAATATACCTTTTAAGGATATTTCGGAGCAAAAATTTAAGCTGGTATATTTCGGAAATTATCCATCGGCTTTCGCTGAACGATTGGCTTATTATTGTGATTTTGAAACGATAAAAGCAGAGTTATATTCGTGGGAAACGGTGACTAAATCGGATAATATTTTATTGGTTATTAATCAATTGAATATTGACAAGGAGTCATTTACAGATTTTTTTGAAGGTGCTTATCCTTATAAAAATCAAATCACGGTTATTAATTTTGAGCAAATAAAAAACCTGTTTTATTGCTCAAAATATCCTACGGTTTTACAGATTTACGAGAGTAATGCGATTACGCAAGATTGGGCGGCACAATTGATTTTTGGAGGAATCCAAGCAAAAGGTCTTTTTCCAATTACCTTATCAGATAATTTTCAAAAAGGTCAAGGAGATACGTCAACGCCGATTATTCGATTGCGTTATACGTTGCCAGAATCGGTGAATATGAATGCTAAAAGACTCGGTGATATTGAAAAAATAATGGCGAGGGCAATCCGTAAAAAAGCAATACCTGGTGGTCAAGTTATGGTTATTAAATCAGGACAAGTTGTTCATTATCAGTCGTATGGAAATTTTACGTATGATAAAAATCAAGCGGTTCATAATTTGAATTTGTATGATGTTGCTTCGGTTACGAAAGCATTTGGGACGACTTTGGCAACTATGAAATTATATGACGATGGATTATTAGATATTGAAAAACGGTTGAAAGATTATGTTCCGAAAAGTCAAAAATCACCGAGTCGAAATTTGAAAATTCGCCATTTATTGACACACAGAACAGGTTTGCCGCCGAATGCTCCGATCTCAAAATATGTTCGGATTAAAGACACGGTCAGTACGGCTTATAAGGCATATTTTGCAAGTCATAATTCTAAAGAATATCCTATCAAAATAGTGGAAAGTCAGTATATGTCAAAGCAGGTTCAGCAGGAATTATGGAATGAAATCTATAAAATTCGACCTGAACGCAGTCGCAATTATTTATATAGTGATGTGAATTTTGCGTTGATACAAAGTGTGAATGAAACTATTTCGGGTGAAAAAATGGATAAATATTTAGATAGATATATTTATCATCGTTTGGGACTTAATAAGTTGTTATTCAATCCTTTAAAGAAATATTCGAAAGACTTTATCGCTCCGACGATTTTAGATAAGAAATGGCGATATGGTTTATTACAAGGCGAAGTTCATGATGAAATGGCGGCTTTGTTGGGCGGTGTTAGCGGTAATGCAGGTCTTTTTGCGAACGCCAACGAGTTGGGTATTTTATCACAAATGTTATTGAATCGTGGGAATTATGCTGGGGAGGAGATATTTTCTTCAAAGACGGTTAACGATTTTACGGCTAAAAAATATAGTGGACATAGAGCTTTAGGATTTGATAAAAAAGGTGCGGGCTGTTATGAAGGCGCTTCAAAGGAAACTTTTGGGCACAGCGGTTACACGGGGACTTGTGTTTGGATTGATCCTCAAATGAATTTGATTTATATTTTTTTATCAAATCGAGTTTATCCCGATCCTAAAAATACGAAGTTGATGGACTTGAAGACTCGAAAATTAGTACACAGAGCGATTTATAAATCATTGAAATGAAAATATACACGATAGGATAATGAAAAAAATAGCTTTGAAAAAGGCTAAATATTTCTTTTTCGTAGTGATGGGTGATAGTCTAAACCGTTTGGTGGTGGCTGATCACCCTTTCCTTATTTTATAGACTTTTACTAATCGTAAAAGTAAAAGTTGAACCCTGATTGGGCTCAGAAGATGCGGAAATAGTCCCTCCGTGTCTGCGAATTATTTTTTGGCAAATACTCAAACCGATACCACTTCCTTGATATTCTTGTGGCGTGTGTAAACGTTGAAAAATATCAAAAATTCGATTTGCGTAGGCTTTATCAAAGCCAATTCCATTATCTGTAACCGAGAATTCCCAATACTCATCAAATGATTGACAATTTATATTAATAATAGGATTGACATTTTCTTTTTTGAATTTAATCGCATTAGCAATTAGGTTTTGGAAAAGTTGAATCAATTGGTATTTGTGAACAACGATTTTTTCAGGAAATTTTTCGGTAGTAATAGTCGCATTATTTTCCTCAATTAATCCTTTTAGATTCTCTTTTGTTTCTTTAATAATTTCGATAGTTGGTGTTTCCTTAAAAGGTAAAATATTATTGATATTCGCATAATTTGTCAAACCTTGAATCATGTGTGTCAGCCGAATAGAGCCGTTTATCGCAAACTCAATATATTCAGCTGCTTCTGGATTAATTTGTTCTCCAAAATCCCATTTTAAAAATTGCAACGAATTGGAAATATTGCGTAAAGGCTCTTTTAAATCGTGTGCGACGATATCAATATATCGTTTGAGTTCATGATTTGAATTCTCTAATGCCTCCGCTTGTTTTTTTAATTTTTTTTCTGCCTCTTGTTGTTTATGGTAGGCTTCTATGACTTTTTTATGGTTATGAATAACCTTCTCTATTTTTAACTGCAAAATTTCAGGCTGAATTGTCTTTTCTATAAAATCTGCACCACCTTCTTGTATAAATTTTGTGGCTAATTTATAGTCAGTATGGAAAGTCATCATAATGACTGGCGGACAGTATTTTTTGCGAATATCTTTGATGACTTTAAAGACTTCCATACCGTTCATTTCAGGCATGAAATAGTCTAATAGTATGAGGTCGATAGACTCATCATTGCGTATATGATTGAGTGTATCAGCAGTATTACTTGATTTAATGACTTGATACCCTTGCGAGGCGAGTTTATGTCCGAATGATAAAAGCATTTTTTTATCATCGTCAACGATTAGTATTTTACTCATTAAAGAGTTCTTTAATTGAAATTACGATTGTATGAATAATATGATTTGTTAAAAGCATTTCAAATTGAAAATCTAAAAATAAATAAATTAAGCTGGAATATTTAATGCTTGATTAATTAATATATTGATGAGCGAAAATTTTATTTATTTATTTAGGAATAAATAAAATTACGTTGTTTGTTATTCAAATTTATTGTCGAATTTTGTGTATATTAATAATAAACATCAAAAATGACCAATGAGTGAATTAAATGTAAATTTAACAAATACATTAGTTTTAACTAATGAAGGTGGGCAGCCAATTATTTTGAATAATATCAAGGTAACTTTCAAGTGGCGAAATGTTTTTTTAGAAGGCGATATTGCGTTCTCGACCTTTGAAAACATTGTTGATGATGAATTGTTGGGATTCGATATTGATTTCGTCAAACCGATGACTGACGGAAATATGATGTTGGTTGGTAAAACGGTAAGGCTGAAAGCTGCGTTATTGCCTGCGGAAACGGTTGGAATATTTGACCTTGATATGATAAATCAAGCCAAATTTGAACGACAAATTATTGCAGCAATCAATAATAGCGAAAGCGAATTGTTTCAGGAATATAATTGGTTGGCAATGGAATTATATCAAATACAAGGGGTAAAACACGTTGGACATGAAACGATTTGGAATGTGGTAAATTACCAACATCCGGATTTGTTTGAGGAGTGGGATATGATTGTAGATGAAGCCGCAAAGCAGTTTATGGTTCATGACGAAAAAATAGAAGACCTTTTCAATTCCATTCAAAGTGGGGACGTTTCTAAAGATGAGTTGACGGAAATGATGAAAAAGGCAAAAGATCAAATGATGGGCGAAGATAATCCGATGGGTGGAATGTTATCGAAAATGTTTGGTGATGGAGAGGATTTTGAAAAAACGCTTTCTGAATCGATGGATATGATGATGTCAATGTTTGGCGGTGAGGAGGATAAGGAAGCGGATGATGACGATGACGATGACGAAGAAGAAACGGATAACTTTGAAATGATTGGGGATATTATCTCTGAGCATTTGGAAATGTTGGAGCTGGATTATGAATTTGATGAGGTCGAAATGGTTTTTTCGGTGAAATATGAAAGTATGACCACCAAAAAAGTTTATGATACCGTTATCGCTTGTGGCGATGATCATATTCATGTTTTGACGATGAGCGATAATGTGATTACGGAAGATAAAGCCGCCCGTTTGTATCGTTTATTGAACGGAATGAACGCTTATATCAAATTAGGTAAAATTATCTTAAATGAACATTCGCAACAGTTGATTTTCAGAACGGAACTTTCTACACCAATTTTAGAGGTTTTTGACGAGCCAATTATTGATATTATTGATGAAAATTGGGTACAATCCGAAGATGCGTTTACTTTAATTAATCAATTTTTGGAAGGTAAATTGTCTTTCGATGAAGCAATGGAAGAAGCCGTAGAAGTTTTTGTGTAAACGGATTTTAGGGTGCGAGTTGCGGGTTTTTCGCAATATCGTAATTCAATAATCTAAAAAAAAAAGGTTCAGCGAAAGCTGAACCTTTTTTTTGTGCGGTCAAAACTCGCAACCCGCAATTCGTTTATCCCATTTCCGAAACTCGAATCATTGTATCTTCAACCTCATGCACCAATTCTGTAAAACGAGGCGTTCGTTTCAATTCTCGATTGCGTTCAAAAGGTAAATCTACCTTAATATGTTCTACAAAATGCGATGGAGCAGATTTTAAAATATAAACATCATCACCTAAATAAACGGCTTCCGAAATATCGTGTGTTACAAAAATGATGGTTGGGTGAATATCCGTCCAAATTTCCGCTAACATATCCTGCATTTGCAAACGAGTTTTGATATCCAAAGCTCCAAAGGGTTCGTCCATCAAAATAATATCCGGACTCGCCAAAAGGCTGCGAGCAATCGCAATTCGTTGTAATTGACCGCCCGAAAGGGTAGGGTATTGTGCATATTTTCGTTCGTGACCTGCCAAACCGACTTTACGAATTATTTCCATCGCTCGTTCTTCCCGTTCTTCTTTTGAAACGCCTTTGAATTTCAGGCCCAAAGCGACGTTATCCAAAACGGACATCCACGGCAGCGAAGAATATTGCTGAAAAACCATACTTACCCGATTTTCTTCACTAATCGCTTTTCCTCGTATCAAAACTTCGCCAGTTGTAGGCGTTTGTAAGCCTGCCATGTACCGCAAAAGCGTAGATTTTCCACTTCCTGACATCCCCAAAATAGATATAAATTCTCCTTTATCAGGTTTGTCTTCTACCAAAAAACTCAAATCTTGAATGATATTCGTTTTTCCGCCATCGTAAGTTTGGCTAATGCCACGCATTTCGATGATATTTTCTAATTCTGTATCTTGAAATTGTACCATTTTTGTTTAGATTTTTGATGTTAGACTTCAGATTTTAGATGTGAAACGGTATTGTCTAACGTCTAAAATCTAATGTCTAATATCTAACTTATTAAGGATTCATTCCAGCATAAGGAACTCCTGCCAAGCGATATAAATCGTGATCAAAAGTACTTAAATCATTAATATTAAATTTTGAAATATTATTGTAACCACAAGCTCTCGCAATGACTTTTATCAAATCATTTGACGCATCAAAAAAGTTGAATAATTGCCTTGCAGAACCGTCAATTACCAACCGACTTCTCAAACTTTCTTTCTGTGTCGCAATGCCGACTGGACAATTATTGCTGCCACAAGCACGCATTCCCAAACAGCCAATTGCTTGCAATGCCGAATTGGCAACCGCAATTGCATCTGCCCCCAACATCATCGCTTTCGCAAAATCCTCCGCTACTCGCAAACCGCCTGTGATAATCAACGTCACATCATTTGCACCCACTTTGTCCAAATGTTTTCTGGCTCTTGCCAATGCTGGAATCGTTGGAACATTGATATTATTTCTCAAAATCGTTGGAGCAGAACCTGTTCCGCCACCTCGACCATCCAAAATAATATAATCTACACCAACCGCCAACGCAAAATCAATGTCATTTTCAATATGGCTTGCTGCAATTTTGAAACCGACAGGAATTCCGCCCGTTCGTTCTCGAACCTCGGTAGCGACTTTTTGGAAATCTTCAACTGTAAATAAATCTGGAAAAGCTGCTGGAGAAATTGCTGTTTCACCGACTTTTATTCCACGAACTTTTGCGATTTCTTCGGATACTTTATGACTTGGTAAATGTCCACCCGTTCCAGTTTTTGCACCTTGTCCGCCTTTGAAATGAAAGGCTTGTGCTTTGACGACTTTATCCCAAGAAAAGCCAAACTTTCCTGACGCTAATTCGTAAAAATATTTAGAATTATTAGCCTGTTCTTCTGGTAACATTCCACCTTCACCGCTGCAAATGCCAGTTCCTGCGAGTTCCGCACCTTTCGCCAAAGCAATTTTTGCTTCTTTTGACAATGCTCCAAAACTCATATCCGAAACAAACATCGGCATATCCAATATCAACGGTTTTTTTGCTTTTTTACCAATGATAACTTTTGTAGTGACCTCCTCATGATCTAAAAGCGGACGAGTCGCCAATTGAGCTGGTAAAAACTGAATTGCTTCCCATTTCGGCAAGGTATTTCTATCTACGCCCATCGAAGCCGAAGGCCCATGATGTCCGTAGTTTTTTAAGCCATTTTTGGCTAATTCTTTAATGTAACCAGTGTAAGGTTCGGTACTTTCGGGGCTGGTATCGGCATATTGCCCTAAATATTCGTCACGATTAAAAGGCTGCGGATGTTTGCGTAAATATTCATTAATTTCATCCTCATCAACCCAAATGAAATCGGTTTTAATTTCTGAATGAAACTTATGTAAAACATCTTTATCATTGTATGTACTTACGCCAGTATCAATTCGATAATCCCAATTATGAACCCCGCAAATAATATTTTCACCATCAATATGACCGTCCGACATCAACGCTCCTCGGTGCAAACAACGACCGTAAAGTACAGAAACATCTTTACCGTCATTATATTTTACTAATACTAAGTCGAGTCCATTGACTTGTTGAGGAGCAGGTTGGTTTTCTTGTAAATCACTGAATTTGTAGAGTTGAATTAGGTTCATTTTTGGTTTGTTTTGAAGGTTCCGTCATTGCTATTTATTAGAATAAATAGCAATGACGGGACGGAACGAATGTATAAACGGCAATGATAAGAATTATCAATAATTTAAAAGGTCGCCTTGACTACTTATGTGTACTTCGCTCCATATATTTATAAGAGAAAAATGTCCTATCCATCCAAAGGAAAATCCTATCTTGAACAATACCGATTAATACAATCACAATCAAAACTGCAAATGCTTTATCAATCCGACTTTGGCGGCGAGCAATCCAGATTAATTCTCCAATTCCTCCACTTCGATTCAGCATTTCAGCAATCGTAATATACGTCCATGAAATAGCTGTTAAAACTCGAATATCGTCCGATAATTTAGAAATTACGGCAGGAAAATAAACAGATTTTATCGTTTGCCAATCTGTCGCTCCAAGTGTAAAAACGGTTTTTAAATAAACATCTTTAACTTCGTCAATTCGCTGCACGACCACAGGAACGAGATAAACAATGATACCGAACGCCAAAAAGGAAACCTTCATTTCATTCCCTAAGCCGAACCAAACCACAAAAATACCAGTAACGGCGGTCAAAGGTATAAATCGGAAAGAATCAAATATTCGGGAAAATAAACCTCTAAAAAGTGGAATTAGACCCAATACGAAACCCAAAGGAATTGAAATACCAATCGCAACGACGTAACCCAAAAGATTCAATTTTACAGATTGTAAACTATTGATAATCAAAAAATCTTGCGTATGCAATTCTTTGAAAGATTTTAAAACGGAGAGGGGAGAAGGCAAAACGGCATAAACTCGTTTCTTTTTTAACCCATACTTTAGTAATTCCGTATCCGTTTTTTGAGTCAACGCGATTTCATTATCGAATAGAATAGAATCATTATCGTAATACATTCTGTCTTCGATTTTTAGATTTTCTCGGTCGATTTGCGTGACTCTAACTTCTGACTTTACGTGAGCCAAAAGCGACCACAAACCCAAGAGAATGATGACACCAATAATGGTTAGGATAATACTTTGCTGAGAGGATAAAGAGCCTCGTAATTTTAATAAGTCGTTCATTCGATTTTGATTCAGTTTTGATTTTCAATTAGAACAATGATAAGTCAAATTTAGAACAATTAAAACAGATACTCGGATAGTGCATGTTTAAATTTTATCCTTTGCCTTGAAAACATAGGTTATTTTTCTAAAGTCGTAAAAATAACACCTTAAAAATTTGCGAAAATCGGTATTTTCTGCATTAGCCGTGTTCCCGTCACGTTTGGGCGATTCTAACGGTTTTAAAAGATTTAAAAAGTAACTTGAAATGGTAATTCTTATTAAAACTGATAAGTTTTGAGTACGTTTTAATCTTTTTTTGATAAACTAAAAAGGTATCATTTGATTTACGGCAGGACGAAAATATTAGATTTTTTCAAGGTATCAATTTTTAGATATCAGCAACTCTCAGTTTAGATATTGAAATATTTTATTGTTAAAAACAAAAGGAAAAGGGACAAGATTTATATAAAATCTTGTCCCTTAAAATCTTAGCATTTAGTGATTTATCAAAAAAATAAACGACACACTTTCCTTCTGATTACTACATTAGAATGAAAATAATCTATGGTTTATAATTTATAATTCACATAAAAAACTACTTTGCAATTAATTCGAAATCAGTACGACGATTTTGAGCTTTACCAGTAGTTGTATTATTATCTGCAATTGATTTATCAGAACCATTACCAATAATTACAAAACGATTTTGGTCGAAACCATATTCTTCTTGTAAATATTGAGCAACCGATTGTGCACGCAAATAAGATAATTTTTTATTGCTTTCAGGATTCCCGACATTATCCGTATTTCCTTCAATACGAATACGTGCATTCGAGAAAGTTCTTGCGATATCTGCAAATTGTAAATCAATAATCGTTTTAGCATTTGGGTCTAACTTGTATTCACCCGAACGGAAACTGATACTTACTTGCTTTGAAGAAATCGCTTCTTTCGTTTTATCTTCGTCTGTCGCTTCAGTAAACGTTTTTTTACCTTCCGCCGCTTGTCCATCTTCTCCCGCTAAGTTCGCAGTTGCGACAATATCTTTATCCGTAACTAAGCGATAACTCGGAATTTTACCTTTTATATAACCCAAGTTCGTATAAATCGTACCCATTTTATTATATAAATCTTCACCGGTCACCCCGTTATAATCTCGATTCATACCGAAGAAGTTTTCATTATCACCATGAGTAGTTAAGCGAACATTATTAATTGCATTGTAACAAAAATCTTCTGGTAGATTTAATCCCGCCGCTAAGATTTTTGACGCAGTCACTTTTGCCTCATCAGAAGCATTAATTTCTGCTGCTCCACGCATCCAACCCTCATATAATTGACCTAAGCGTTGTTTATTTGCAGCGACATAATCTTTTTTTCCAATGAAAACATCCGCAATAATATTTGACGCATTTTTAGTACTTTCCAATACTTTTGCTCCGCGAATTTTTTCCACACAATCTTGATCATCCGGACTCCAAACGACGGCTGCATCTGCTTTTCTACTTTTAAATATGGTTGCCGCATCAATTGCACTTTCAACTTCAATGATATTGACATCTTTGGTCGTCAAACCACCGGCATCTAATAACCAAATTAAGAAAGTATGAGAAGGTGTTAAAGCCGCTACAGCAATAGACTTGCCCTTCAAATCCCCTACTGAGTTAATTCCACGATTCACAACAATCGCATCTCCACCTCTTGACCAATCTGCCTGAAAGACAACCTGAGCATCTAAACCACTCGCTTCCGTAGGAAAAGCATCGATTGTACACCACAGTAAATCGACTTCACCAGCATTGAAAGCATCACGAGAAAGTGCAAAATCATCTAAAACTTTGAAGTTTACAGCGAAACCATGTTCTTTATAAAATCGAGAAGCCTTTGTTGCCTCAAAGCCATTATTCCAATATTGACCACCAGCATATCCTCCCCAGGTGACGACACCTATATTAATAACATCATCTTCCGTAGTTATTAAATTACCTGATTCGAATTGTTCTATTTTGCTTCCTTCCTTTTGTACATTATTATTATCATCACCTGGAGAAGGAATTAAACCATCTAATACACCTGCCGTCGATAATCCAAAATACAAACCACCTACGAGTACAACAACTATTAGTAATTTTGCAAAAGGTGTTAATCGTGTTTTTCCTGCCATTTTATTTTCTTAGATATGATTTTTGGAATCTTACAAAATAAATAGTAATTATCAAAAATCTAGATTATTAATAATGTTGATTGAAAAACAGGATTTACGAAAGATTCACAAGATATTTTTATTAAAAAAATCCTATAAAATTCTGTAAATCCTGTCTAAAAAATTGGCTCTTTGACAATTTCTG
>Ga0222647_1000157_pt1 | contig 36848 bp, 29 predicted proteins | sample AntAcemetagen333_FD_179864 | JGI IMG/M metagenome (GOLD analysis project Ga0222647, IMG submission 179864) | Saline water microbial communities from Ace Lake, Antarctica - #333 | ecosystem: Environmental > Aquatic > Non-marine Saline and Alkaline > Saline | place: Antarctica: Ace Lake...
TGATTATCAGCAGAATATACAAAATAAATAACAAAACTACAATGCTAAATTTCTGATTACTAGACTTTTATACAGAAATAAAAATAAACACAACACCTAAGTATTCTTAATGCGTTTGCCCTGGATTACCAGCGATCTACAACCCCCTTTATCGTTTAAACTTGATAGAGATCTTCTAGATATTAAAGTATCATTTAAAATTACCGAATGATTTTTCTAAAATTTAATCCGTACAAGATCCCGTACGTTTAACTACCTTTGTGATATGCAAATGGCCACACTCACAGACTTCCGTCAAAATATGAAGGACTATTTTGAACGTGTTTTTACACTTGGGACACCACTATACATAAATAGACCTAAGGGAAAAGACATGGTGATAATGAGTAAAGATGAATATGAGAGTATGCAAGAAACTTTCCATTTATCAAAAAGCCCTAAAAATGCAATCCGACTATTATCAGCCATAGAGCAAGACCAACTTAGCCAAGGAGAAGTGAAGACACTATTAGAAGACTAAGATGGATGTCATATTCGCATCTGAAGCTTGGAAGGACTACCACTACTGGCAGCAGACAGATAAAAAAACACTCAAGAAAATCAATACTTTAGTCCAAGCAATTTGTAGAGAACCTTTTGAAGGAATTGGCAATTCCGAACCGCTAAAACATAATCTGAGCGGATATTGGTCTAGAAGAATTAGCCTAGAGCATAGACTGGTTTATCGTATCACAGATAAACAAGTGCGTATAATACAGTGTCGCTACCACTACTAGCACAAATAAAAGGATGACTCTCGTCATCCTTTTATACTTCACTTATTTATCTTGTATATTATCTATTTCTTAATTGCTCGTAGACGTTATCTAATGTCTCTGAGAGTTTAAAATAGAGTTCTGGGATTTGTTCGAGATTACTTTCTGTTTTCGCATTACCTTCTATGGCTCTTACTACATCGTGTAGACTTTTGACACCCATCATGTCCACGGATGGTTTCATCTTATGTGCTGCGGACCGCACCTCAGTCCAGTCCTGCGTCTGCAGTCCAGCTTCTATGCGTCCTACTAATCCTGGTGTCATCTCTAAAAACATATTCACCATTTTGATCACAAAATCTTCATTGCCAGCTGCTATAGCATTTAGCTGCTCTAAATCATATAATTTCTCGTCGCTCATTCTTCGTTTCTTTTACTAAGATTATACTAATCGTTCTTGTAACATTCTGTAAATCGTAGACTTACCTATATCCAGACGTTTAGCTACGTTTACTACGTCATTACTATATTTATCTAGGTAGTGTTTTACTATTCTATTCTTATACTCTTCCAGACTCATTTCATTCTGAAGCAACGTATCTATAGATCCTGTAGAGTTAAAGGTAATGTGCTCTTCCTCTATGACATCACTATCTGTCATAACGCAGCAAAGCTCTACCACCGCTTTAAGTTCACGTATATTACCTGGCCACGGATACTTAAAAAGCTTGTTTTGAGCCTTGCTCGAGAGCTTTAACCTCCCCATATCATTCTCTTCTGCATATTCGTCTATGAAGTGCTTAGCGAGCACTAATGTGTCATTACCACGCTCACGAAGCGGAGGAAGAGTAATAGGCAATCCTAAAAGACGGTAGTATAAATCCTCACGAAAATTACCCTTTCGAACCTCTTCAGCCATATCCTTATGTGTAGCACTTAGTACTCTACACTTCACCTTTACCAAGCCGCTACCACCCACGCGAGTAAGCTCCCTTTCTTGGAGTACACGAAGCAGCTTACTTTGCATATTGATATCCATCTCACCTATCTCATCTAAAAATATAGTGCCATCTCCTGCTTCTTCAAATTTTCCAATACGGCGAGCACTAGCTCCTGTAAATGCACCTTTCTCATGACCAAAAAGCTCAGATTCTACAAGTTCAGAAGGGATAGCCGTAATATTTACTGCTACAAATGGTTTCTTTCCTCTTGGTGAGTTATAGTGAATAGACTTGGCTACGATCTCCTTACCCGTGCCTGTCTCGCCTGTAACAGATACGGTAATATTAGACTTCACTGCCTTTTCTATCATGGCAAAAACCTTCTTCATAGAAGGACTATTACCTATGATGCTGGTGGTAAAATCATACTTTTTCTTCACTTGCTGCTTAAGTTCAGAGATTTCTTTTTTGAGACCTTCTTTTTCACGAATATTCTTAATTGCATTCCAAATACGGTCTTTTGTATCTTCATCTTTTACGATGTAGTCGTAAGCTCCATCTTTGAGAAGTGCAATAGCAGTCTTAATATCCTCCTGACCAGAGATCATCACTACTGGAATTTCAGAATTATATTCTTTTATTTTTTTGAGCACTTCTTCACCGCTCATATCTGGTAATGAGTAATCGAGTGTAATCGCGTCTGGATTTTTATCTAGATTATTGAGAAACTCTTTTGCATTGGTAAACTTTGTTACCGTAATATCTGGGTTAAGCGAGAGGTGATACTCTAAAACTTCGCTATAAAATTCATCATCCTCGACAACGAATACGCTAAAATTATCTGGCATAGTAGATTAATGGTTAGTCAAAGATAGCTATTATTTGCTCCAAATTCTAATTTTAAGACAAAGCATCACAAATTCCCCATATGGGACCAATTGCCACGAGTCCTATTTATAGATATAAACTATTTAGAAAGGCTCTTCATAATGCGAAAGCATACTTTCGCACTTAAATCAAACCAAAGCCTATACGAAAGACATGGCAAACACAGGAAAAATATCACAAATCATTGGGCCAGTGGTGGACGTTAAGTTCGACCAAGAAGGTTCTACACTACCCAAAATCTACAACTCACTTCACGTGACTAAAGATAACGGTACTAAAGTAGTATTAGAAGTACAATCTCACCTCGGCCAAAACACTGTAAGAACTATTTCTATGGAGTCTACAGAAGGACTTGTGCGAGGAGCAGTAGTAACAGATACAGGAGATCCTATAATGGTACCTGTAGGTGAAGCACTAAAAGGAAGACTACTCAATGTAGTAGGAGATGCTATTGACGGAATAGATGAGTTAGATAAGACAAACGGAAGATCTATACATCAAGATCCACCATTGTATGAAAATCTTTCTACAGCTGCAGAGCCTTTATTTACTGGTATCAAAGTAATAGACCTTATTGAGCCTTATGCTAAAGGTGGTAAGATTGGTTTATTCGGTGGTGCAGGAGTAGGTAAAACAGTACTTATCCAAGAGCTTATCAATAATATTGCAAAAGCATATGCAGGCTTATCTGTATTTGCTGGTGTAGGTGAAAGAACTCGTGAAGGAAATGACCTTCTTAGAGAAATGATAGAGTCAGGAGTAATTAGATACGGTAAGGAGTTCGAAGAATCTATGGAAAAAGGCGGATGGGATCTGTCTAAAGTAGATAAAAAAGAACTTGCTCGGTCTCAAGCTACTCTCGTTTTCGGTCAGATGAATGAGCCTCCAGGGGCACGTGCTCGTGTAGCGCTTACTGGTCTTTCTATAGCGGAGTACTTCCGAGATGGAGATGAAGAGTCTGGCGGTAGAGATATACTCTTCTTCGTAGATAATATATTCAGATTTACTCAGGCAGGTTCTGAGGTATCTGCACTTCTAGGACGTATGCCATCTGCAGTAGGTTACCAGCCTACACTAGCATCTGAAATGGGTGTAATGCAGGAGCGTATTACTTCAACTAATAGAGGATCTATTACCTCTGTACAAGCAGTATATGTGCCTGCCGATGATATCACTGACCCGGCTCCAGCTACGACATTTGCTCACCTAGATGCGACAACGGTGCTTTCTCGTAACCTAGCTTCTCTTGGTATCTACCCAGCGGTAGATCCTCTAGACTCTACGTCACGTATTCTTTCTCCAGATATAGTAGGTGCTGAGCACTATAATACTGCACAGCGAGTAAAAGAACTACTACAGCGATACAAAGAACTTCAAGATATCATTGCCATCCTAGGTATGGATGAACTCAGTGAAGAGGATAAGTTAGCTGTATCTAGAGCTAGACGTGTACAGCGTTTTCTTTCTCAGCCATTTCACGTAGCTGAGCAGTTTACAGGTCTCAAAGGTTGCTTAGTGGATATACAAGATACTATTAAAGGTTTTAATATGATAATGGATGGCGAAGTAGATGAATATCCAGAAGCGGCATTCAACCTTGTGGGCGGTATAGAAGAAGCAATAGAAAAGGGCAAGAAAATGATAGCTGAAGCTAACGCGTAATGATAGTAGAAGTAATAACACCAGATAAGGTGCTATTCTCTGGCGAAGCGGTTTCAGTGAAACTGCCCGGCAGCGGCGGCTCTTTTGAAGCATTGGCTAATCACGCTCCGCTCATATCTAGTTTAGATAGGGGTAAAGTAGTGGTTCGTACAAACTCCGGTGAGGAGACATTTGATATCTCTGGAGGAATAGTAGAAATATTAAATAACAAAGTAGTAGTACTAGCGTAAAACTAGACTTCACTCTAACATACTAAAAGCCTTCGATGAGATCTCATCGAAGGCTTTTTTAGTTTGTAGCGTAAAATAGACTTGTCAAGTGAATAACAAACAGAAAAACATTCAGAACTAGTGAATGCATACAGATACCAATACTAGCACACTAGGCACTAATACTACTGCAGTATCTGAAATCAACTTCGCTTTACTATCCTCTTAAATCGAAGACTCACCACACCTACCAATGCTTCTTTAATAATACCACCATTCATCTTACTCACTCCCTCAGTACGGTCTGTGAATATAATCGGAATCTCTTTGATGGTAAATCCGAGCTTATGAACGGTATACTTCATCTCTATTTGAAAAGCATACCCCTTAAATTTAATTTTATCTAAGTCGATAGTATTCAGTAGATTACGAGAATACCCTACGAAACCTGCGGTGGCGTCTGATAACATCATACGTGTAAAGAAACGTACGTATGCTGAAGCAAAGTAACTGAGTAATACACGGCTCATTGGCCAGTTTACCACATTTACTACATTGCCTACATATCTAGACCCTACCACTAGATCACATACACCACTCTGTAGCTCTGCGTGCAATCGAACTAAGTCTTTGGGATTATGAGAGAAGTCACAGTCCATTTCAAATATATACGCATACTCTCTCTCCAAACACCACTTAAATCCTGCAATATAGGCCCCGCCTAGTCCATTCTTTTTTCCATTCTCTAATAAATGTATCCGTGAATGTGAGGCCTGAGCAGCCTTCACTAAATCAGCTGTACCATCTGGAGAGTTATCATCTACTACCAATACATCAAAAGCCTCAGATAGAGACATAACTGTATCTAACATACGAGATATATTTTCCTTCTCGTTATACGTAGGTATAATTACTATTGGATTCACTTTTTATAGCTGTTAGACATTAGACAATTAGGTAAGAGACCCATTCCATTTTTATTTTTACTCTGAAAGGTACAATTTACAGTTTCTATTAAGACTGCTATTCTTAGGGAATAGTTGTCTACGAATTTGCTTTTTTGTGATCTGCAAGAAACTGAGCTAGTCCTATGTCTGTGAGCGGATGCTTCAAAAGCCCTAAAATGGAGCTAAGTGGACACGTCACTACGTCTGCACCTGCTTCAGCAGCTCGCACTATGTGCAAGGGAGTACGTATAGATGCTGCCAGTATTTCTGTCTGATATCCCTGAATAGTATAAATATCTGCTATCTGAGCTATAAGCTCTATTCCGTCCCAGTTCATATCATCTATTCTCCCTATGAATGGAGAGAGATACGTAGCACCTGCCTTAGCCGCTAATATAGCCTGCCCTGCAGAGAATATGAGAGTACAGTTAGTTCGTATATCGTGATCTGTAAACCATCTTATAGCTTTCACACCATCCCTAGTCATAGGGACTTTTACCACTATATTTTCGTGAATATCAGCAAGAGCTTGACCCTCTTTTATCATTCCCTCAAAATCTGTAGCGATTACCTCAGCACTGATATCACCATCTACCAAGTCACAGATGGTCTTATAATGTGCCAACACATTAGCTTCTCCTATAATACCTTCTTTAGCCATCAGTGATGGATTAGTGGTCACCCCGTCTAAGATACCAAGGTCTTGTGCTTCTTTTATCTGCTCTAGATTAGCTGTGTCTACAAAAAATTTCATGAATATATTGCTTTTGCTGCAAAGATGGGGAATTCTAAGAAATGAGCGGTAAAAAATGGGGAATTTAGAGAAAAAAAAGGCTGACATCATACCGCTACGACCTTTTACCCTTGCTGCATTCCTGCTCTGGGGGAGTTAAAAGGGAGCTAGTTATGTCAGCCGGGTGCAAATGTAGTAACACTATTTTTATAAGCAAGATTTAATACTTCTTTTATTAAAAGTGATTTAGCTCTTACAAAACTTAAAATAAATACCCTTAAAAAACATTACGTTTGAGGCGAGCAAATATGAACCCACAAGAACTAGAATTAAATAAAAATGAAGATGCTAATAAGATGCTCTGGAGTGAATACCAGAAATTAGCAAAGGAAATACACCTAGGTGGTGGCGAAAAATCTCAAGCAAAGCAGCGAGCCAAAGGAAAACTAACCGCCAGAGAGCGTGTAGATTACCTTAAAGATAAAGAGGCTGATTTCTTAGAAATAGGCACATTCGTAGGATATGAGATGTATCCAGAACACGGCGGATGTCCTGCAGGCGGTGTAGTAGGAGGAATAACTCAGGTAGCAGGTCGCACCTGCTTAGTGGTAGCCAATGATGCTACCGTAAAAGCTGGAGCTTGGTTCCCCATCACTGGAAAAAAGAATCTTCGTTTTCAAGAAATAGCATTAGAAAACAACCTTCCGATTATATACCTAGTAGATAGTGCCGGTGTATTTCTCCCTATGCAGGATGAGATTTTTCCAGATAAGGAACATTTTGGTAGAATATTTAGAAATAATGCCATACTCAGCAGCAGAGGTATACCGCAGATAGCAGCTGTAATGGGTAGCTGCGTAGCAGGTGGTGCTTACCTCCCTATAATGAGTGACGAAGCTCTGATAGTAGATAAGACAGGAAGCATATTCCTAGCAGGAAGTTACCTCGTAAAAGCAGCTATAGGTGAGACTATAGGCAATGAAGAGCTGGGAGGATCAGTAGCTCAGACAGACCTTTCTGGTGTCATAGATGATCGTTTCCCAGATGATAAGTCTTGCCTGGATCGTATCAAATTTTTAATGGACAAAATGGGTGAATTCCCTAAGGCTGGATTTAATAGAAATACTCCTACTATGCCCAAACACAAGATAGAAGAAGTATACAGTATTCTACCCCGAGAAAGGTTTAAGCCCTATGAGAGCTTAGAGCTAATAAAACGACTAGTAGATAACTCCGAGTTCGAACAATACAAAGAAACCTATGGCAAAACAATCCTTTGCGGATACGCACGCATAGATGGATGGGCTGTAGGCATAGTAGCTAATAATCGTGAGCTAGTCAAAAGTCAAAAAGGTGAAATGCAGTTTGGCGGAGTAATCTACTCAGACAGTGCAGATAAATCTGCTCGATTTATCATGAACTGTAACCAAAAGAAAATTCCTCTCGTTTTCTTACAAGACGTAACTGGTTTTATGGTGGGAAGCAGAAGTGAGCAAGGCGGAATCATAAAAGATGGAGCCAAAATGGTCAATGCTATGAGTAATAGCACCGTACCTAAATTTACAATAATAGTAGGTAACAGCTACGGAGCAGGAAACTATGCCATGTGCGGAAAAGCCTATGACCCACGACTAATAGTAGCGTGGCCGAGTGCTAAAATAGCGGTAATGGGTGGTGAGCAAGCTGCCAAAGTATTACTGCAAATAGAAAAAGCTTCATTGGCTAAGAAAGGGGAAGAGATAACAGAAGAAAGGGAGAAAGAACTCTTAGACGAAATTATCAAAAAATACAATAAGCAAACTACACCTGAATACGCAGCGTCTCGTCTATGGGTAGATGAAATAATAAATCCTGTGGATACACGTAAGTGGATAAGCACAGGAATAGAAATAGCCAATAATGCACCTGTAGAAAAGTACAACGTAGGAGTAATCCAAACATAAAACAAAACAATGAAACAATACATCATACTAGCCGCACTAGCCATAACATCACTAGTAGCCAAAGCACAAGAACCCATCAATACACTATGGCACCTAGAGCCAAATAACAAAAAAGGAAACTCAGGTATAGGCTTAGCTGAAGCTCAGGAAATAGTAAAAGGCAAAACTGCCACTACCGTAGTAGTGGCAATAGCGGATGCAGGTGTAGACATCTATCATCCAGATCTGAAAACTATGCTCTGGACCAATGCCGGTGAAATAGCTGACAACGGTATAGACGATGATGAAAACGGATACGTGGATGATATCAATGGATGGAATTTTTTAGGAGAAACCACCTATGACAATATGGAGCTGACTAGAGAGTATGCCAGGCTTAATGCTATCTATGAGCTAAAGGACATAGACCAGACTGAAAACCAAGAAGAGTACTTAAGGTATCAAACCCTAAAGGAAGCCTACTTGAACGAAAGTCAAGAGGCGAAATTTTACCTTGAGATATTCGAACAAGTGAAGGTAGGAATGGAACTCCTAGAAAAAGAGTATGGATCTAGTCCCACCAAAGATCAACTAGCAAACCATAAGAGCAAGAGCAGAAGTGAGCAGATCACTACTCAGATACTTCAGGGAATAATTAAGGACAGTAAAGAACTAGACTATGCTGCAGTGAAAGAAGAGATGGAAGGAGCCTATAAACAGTATGATTTCATGTATAATTATGGATTTAATGTGGACTTTAATCCCAGAACTGAAAAAGTGGGTGACGACTACAGCAACCCAAACGAGCAAGGATATGGGAATAATAACGTGTACTACGGTGAGGAGTTTTCAGAGCATGGTACTCACGTAGCAGGTATAGTAGCTGCTGATGCTAGCAATGATTTCGGTACTAAGGGAATATGCCAAAGCTGTAAAATAATGAGTGTACGCAACGTTCCGCAAGGAGACGAGCGAGATAAAGACGTAGCAAATGGCATCCGATATGCCGTAGATAATGGAGCTAAAATAGTCAATATGAGTTTTGGCAAGAGCTATGCTCAAAATATTCAGGTAGTGAAAGAAGCCATACGGTACGCAGAAAGTAAAAATGTACTTTTGATACATGCAGCTGGAAATGATGGTAAAAACAATGACAACTCCGAAAACTACCCGAATGACTTCAACGGTGAATTTAACAACTGGATAGAAGTAGGAGCGAGCAGCTGGCAAAAGAAGCCGAAAGCACTTGCAGACTTTTCTAATTATGGAGAGGCAGAAGTAGACCTATTTGCACCAGGAGTAGCCATATACAGCACTACCCCAGAAAATCAATATGAAGCCTTTGACGGTACGAGCATGGCTAGCCCAGTAGTATCTGGAGTAGCCGCATTTGTGTGGAGCTACTATCCTAGCCTCACATCTGTAGAACTAAAGAAAATACTGCTGGATAGTGCTATTCCTATACATGGAAGAAATCGTATACCAGGAGCTAGCAAAAAGCATCTTTTCTCCAGACTACCGAGAACATGTGCATCTGAAATCTCTAAAACTGGAGGACAGGTCAACCTACCTGCGGCACTTAGACTCGCAGAGGAAAGAACTAAAAAGTAACATCTTCAAAAAACCACATAATAAAGGCCAATGCGAAAATTTGCACTGGCCTTTTTAGTCTCCGAAAGAGTTTACTTTGTAGCATTCATGAGAAACCAAAATATAACAATCATACTAGTCTTGGCCTCAATCTATAGCTGTACACAACCAAAAATAACTGTAGACCAAATCATACTCGCTGATAAAATCTACCTCTGCGACTCTTCCTTTCAGACTGCAGAGGCACTAGCTATCCGAGGTGGTCAGGTAGTTTCCTTTGGCACCAAAGAAGAAATCACTAGTACGTATGAAGGTCCGCTCACTAGTTACCAAGGGATAATGTACCCAGGACTCATAGATGCCCACTCCCACTTCTACGGCTATGGACTTACACTGAGTATGGTAGACCTCAGAGAAACCTATAGTCTTGACCAAATCACAGAAAAAACGGTTGCCTTCAGCAAGGAAAGTAAAGAATATTGGATCACAGGACGCGGATGGGACCAAACAGAATGGACACAAGAAGGTACGCTTTCCAATAATGAACTTAGTGCCCGTTTTCCCGATAGACCTGTATTTGTAAAACGCATAGACGGCCACGCAGGATTAGCCAATGCAAAAGCTCTAGAACTAGCAGGAATAGACCTAAATACTGCAATAAGTGGCGGTGAGATAGAGGTGAAAAATGGAGGACTTACCGGTATACTTACGGATAATGCCATGGCTCTGATAGATAATATCATCCCTGCACCATCTCGCAAAGTAGAAATAAATGCTCTACTTAAAGCTCAAAAAAACTGCTTAGCTGCTGGACTTACCACAGTCACGGATGCAGGTCTCAATCTTAACACTATTCTGCTCATAGATAGTCTACAACGTACGGGCGACCTAACCATACGTATATATGCTATGGCAAACCCCAATGAAGAAAACTTCCAATACTTCGAAAGGAATGGAGCACTAAGCACCGACAGACTTCAAGTATCCTCATTTAAAATATACGCAGACGGAGCCTTAGGATCCCGAGGAGCTAAACTAAAGCAGCCCTACTGTGACCACGGAAATCATACAGGAGTTTGGGTTACAGAACCAGAGCAGATAGACGCTCTTTGTAAGCGAATCTTAGCTCTGAATTTTCAGGCAAATACACACTGCATAGGTGATAGTGCCAATAGGCTAGTACTAGAAACCTATGGCCGCTACTTGAAAACCAGTAACGATAAAAGATGGAGAATAGAGCATGCTCAAGTAGTCACGCCGAGAGATAGAGCACTATTTACTAAGTACAGCATACTGCCAAGTGTACAGCCTACCCATGCTACCAGTGATATGAACTGGGCTGCACAAAGACTCGGTACTGAGAGGATGAAAGGGGCATACGCGTATAAGAGTTTACTCGATCTGAATGGATATTTACCTTTAGGTACAGATTTTCCCGTAGAAGATATTTCTCCTTTGAATACCTACTTCTCTGCTGTGAAGCGTCAAGATGCCCATCTGAAGCCCAATGGAGGCTTTTTGATGGACGAAGCTCTTTCTCCGGAGCAAGCATTGCTAGGTATGACGCTGTGGGCTGCTATGGCAAATAGAATGGATGATAAGCTCGGCAGCTTAGAAATAGGGAAACTAGCAGATTATGTCATCTTAGATACAGACATTATTTTAGAAAAGCGTATGCTAAAAGCAAAAGTAATAGCTACCCAATTAGCGAATTATTCCAAATGAGTTATAGAACGACGTATTGAAAAATAGAATTATTTTCAGTCAGTTCGAGGCGTAAAAATTAAGCACATGCCGGCAGGCAGGTAGCAGTAGTTACGGTTTCGTTCCTGAGGCAGACAAGCTATTTTTATAACAAATAAATGGCTGTAAAAGAATCTGTTTTATGCGACATTTTATAGTTTAATTGGTATAAATAGTCTAGCACTACTAAACTATTCGCCAACGAAGTTCGTTCAGTTTTCTTTTTTTTAACTTCCGACAGCAACTATCATGGTACTCGAAAACAACAATCCAATAAAGGAATTATCACCCACTAAGCTGAAAATAAAAATGGACGATAGTAATGCTAAAGCATCTCTATCGTCCATCCTGTTTATTTTGAAGTACACCTCTATATTTAGGGTGTTTTCAGTGATTATTTTCGTTCGTCCATTGGCACGAAATCTCTGATCGCAGGACCAGTATAGATTTGTCTTGGTCTACCGATAGGCTGCTTGTCTTCCATCATCTCTTTCCATTGTGCTATCCATCCTGGTAAGCGTCCTAGTGCGAAGAGTACTGTAAACATTTCTACTGGGAATCCCATAGCTCTGTATATGATACCAGAGTAAAAATCTACGTTAGGAAATAGCTTACGTTCTATGAAGTAAGGATCTGATAATGCCGCTTCTTCTAGCTTCTTAGCGATAGCAAGCGTAGGATCATTTACTCCTAATTTTTCAAGTACTTCATCTGCGGACTTTTTGATTATTCTAGCTCTCGGATCGAAGTTTTTGTACACTCTATGACCAAAGCCCATTAATCTAAATGGATCATTTTTATCTTTTGCCTTGTCCAGATACTTCTGAGCATTACCGCCATCTGCTTGTATAGCTTCTAGCATTTCTATTACTTTCTGATTAGCACCACCGTGAAGTGGGCCCCATAGTGCTGCTACTCCAGCAGATACACTAGCATATAGATTAGCGTGAGATGAGCCTACTAGTCTTACAGTAGATGCAGAGCAGTTTTGCTCGTGGTCTGCATGAAGAATCATCAGCTTATTCATAGCTTTTACTAGTATAGGATCAATCTCGTAATCCTCCGTTACGTGCTTGAAAGTCATATTCAAGTAGTTCTCTACATACGTTAAGTTATTTTGAGGATAGATGAGTGGATGACCAATTTTATTCTTAGATATCATAGCACAGATAGTAGGCATCTTAGCAAGTAATCTAGTAATTGTTCTCATTTTAGCTTCTTCGCCAGAATTGGGATTTAAACTCTCAGGATAAAATGAAGACAGTGATGATATCATAGCTATCAACTGACCCATAGGATGACTACCTGTAGGCCAAGCGTCAAATATGTTTTGAATATCACTATTTACCAGTGTATGTCTTCTTATCTCATTATCCCATTTAGTATACTCTTCTTTAGTGGGTAAATCTTTATGGATAAGCAAATATGCTATTTCTAAAAATTCTGCTTTTTCAGCTAACTCTTCTATGGCATAGCCGCGGTGTCTTAGTATCCCTTTCTCACCATCTAGATACGTGATAGCACTTGTAGTACTTCCGGTATTTTTATAACCAAAATCTAAAGTAACAGCTCCAGTGTCTCCACGCAGTTTACTAATGTCTATACCTACTTCATTTTCTGTACCTACTATAATTGGCAATTCTGTTTCCTTGCCCTGGATATTAATTTTAGCTGTTTCTGACATTACTTTTATTATGATTTTTAAATTAAGTTGAACTTCGCAAATTTATCGCTTTGCCCCTGATTATAAAAGGTAAACAACGATTATTTCAACTGCATATTTTCAAGATGACTTAAAATTCTTTGACCTGAGTACTCCCTAGTTTATATATCTACTGTCAAATCCTTGTACTTTGTGCTTATAAACATAAAAATATACTTGATTTACTTTAAAATATAGTTGATTTGTCCAAAACATAAACTCAACAGCAAATACATCATGTCAGAAGATATAGTAGATATACTAGAAAGGTTAAACAGCAAAGCTGCTTTAAAGCAGCACGTATACCGCAATACCCTTACTACATTTAACGAACTCAAAAAATGTGCGAAGGAAATAGCCGAGCACTTGACTCCTCAAGTAATAGAAAAGGATGAAAACCTAGAAGTAGAATTGGTAGAGGTAAGTGATTTCGAGTTTCACCTCAAATTTAGTGGCGATACCATCTCATTTATAATGCATACAAATGTATTCATTTTCCCTCCAGAGCATCTGGTAGGTAAAGATGACTATGTACTAGAAGTTCCTACTCGAGGCTATTGCGGGATGATACAAGCATATAACTTCTTATCAGATTCCCTTAAGTATCAAAGACTTGCAGATGTGGGATACTTACTTGCTCGTTTATTTATAAATTCTGAAGGACACTTCTACGTAGACGGACAGCGTCAGCTAGACTTCTTGTATAAAGATTTTGCAAAGCAAAAAATAGAAACAGAGGCTATTATAAAAATCATAGAGCAAACTATGCTTTATGCTCTCGACTTTGACCTCTATGTCCCTCCTATGGAATCTATGAGCGAAATTACACTACATCAAAAACAAATGTTCAACAACGCAGGAGCATTTGCTACAGGTAAACGATTGGGTTTTAATAAAGAATAAAGTCGCTCATGAAGTGCTTGTCTAATGAGGTAATTAAGCCCATCTGTTTGATATCTTATTATTGACTATTCTTCTCCATCCAACTGACACCATCGGCAGTAGCCTTAAATGAGCTTTCTCGCATCTTATCGCTATCATATAACCAAGACATACTGTTGTGCTCATTAGCCGCAACAAGTAACTTGTAGTGTAGAAGATTTTTAACGGCATCTCCTATGACGCTCACCTTAGTCTCAGTGAGCACTTCTGCTACTATACTTTCAAAAGCTTCTGGGAAGATACACAGTTGTAGTACCTCAGCTTCCAATTCAGGAAGCTCTATTAGCGTAATTTTCTTTCTTTCCATTTGTATTTTAGTACTTGAGATAGTGGCGGTATAATGGCCATATATAGTAGGTGAAACGGCTGCCCGAGTAGAATGTTTGTAAACCACAACTTCCTATCAAAAAACGGAGTGAATCTACTATAAAACTTATATTCTGCGAAAACCTTAAGCAGCACTAAAAAAGCTCCTGCCGTAGCTCCCACTGCAGTAAAAGACAATAGAGACCCAAGCACAAGTACATTATAGATCCACACACCAGTCAGTATCCAAGTGTTTTGTTTGATATCATAGTCTCCATTTTTACTCGCCCATCTAAGTCTCTGATGCCAAAATGCAGAAAGGCTACTTGGTCCTTCTGTCCTTACCATAGCCTCCTTATTCTTTATAAAAGAGATACTTTCGGCATCTTTCAGAAAGGCACTTTGCAATAAAAAAACATCATCTCCACTAGCTGCACTCTCATTGAGATCTACATCTGAAACCAAACTCCTTCTATACCCTAAATTAGCCGCATTGCAAATCATAGGCTTACCCCATTGTATATGAGCAGCCCCTATGGCTATTAACGCCTCAAAATCCATAGCAACTATCCGTTTCCAAAAGTTAGTTGAATGATGGAACTGCACTGGACCACACGCCAAATTAATAGTTGGGTTATTAAATACACTAAGCATAGCTCTCAGCCAGTGAGTAGGAAGTGCACAATCTGCATCCGTCTGGAGTATGATATCACTAGTACACTGCTCCCAACCTAGTCGTATGGCTGCTTTCTTACCAGAGTGTCCTGTTTGATGTATTAATCTAATATCTAATTTACCTTGATAGTTTTCTATCAACTGATCTCCACCATCTGTAGAGTAATCATTTATACATATAACCTGAACGCTATGCTCTGCACTCTCCAAGCATTCTAAAGAATCTAACAACGTAAGCAGGTTTTTAACCTCATTTCTAAATGGAATCAAGATAGTCACACTAAAACTTTGCTTCGTACTATATGCTGATTCTTCTAGTTCAGACCACAGCTCACTATACTTATGCAGTAAGCTATAATAGGCTACTCCTGCAGCTAATACTATGACGATATAGACTATCATCTCTGACGTATAGTACTGATAAGTAAATAAACCGTACCAAATAAACCTGGTAAAATAAGGTTAATAAACCAGAGGCTCGTAACTGCTTGTAGTATAGGTGCATCTAGTAAAAAACTACCAAATAACAACTGAGACACCACTACCCTCACACCCACATCTGAGATAGCAGGTACTGGCACGAGACTCTGCATCAAATATGCTGCAGGAACGAGTAGTAGAGCTTCTATGGGCAGTGCAAAATCAGAGAATAATTGCAAAAGAAGATAAAACTGTGTGGCAAATGCTAAATAACGAATAAATGCTAGCTGTACTGCCTGGAGATAAAGCTTACGGTCATACTTTCTTACCATACTCAATGTATCGGCTACCTTTTTAGGTACGTATTTATAAGTTAAACGCAGTACATCTTTAATATAGTAGAGGACTAAAATAATCAAGCACATAAAGACCATAACGGATAGTAGTTTACCATTCTCAGAAAATAAGTCAGCACCAAAATCTGTAAATAACAATACACCTCCTATACTTAATAAACCTAAAGAATAGGTCATCAGTACTTGAGCTATATTTCCAGCCACAGTAGCAATAACGACTTTTATGGGATTGAGTCCCTTCAGCAACAAACCTCTTCCTATATACTCACCTGTACGTGCTGGAGTAAAATTACTGATAGCCATCCCACCTAGAATCGTTAAAAATGATTTAAAGTTAGATAAATGAGCCTCTCCCGCTATAAGCAGTTTAAACTTCTGAGCTTCAGCATTCCAATTTACAATGGCTAATATTACTATTAGTAAAAATAGTATCGGTTTTTTTTGAATACCAGCACCTATGTCTGCTATCAAGTTAGAATCTAACCCAACTATTTGTTGGTAGAAAAAATACAATGATAAAGCACTAAAAATCCATTTTAGCCAAGGGTAAAATCGTTTATATCCTACGGAAGTTTTATTTTGGCTCACGTGAGTATTATCTTAGGGATGCTATGGAGTACCTTTGTACTAATAGTGGCGAAAGATAACAATTACGATAAGATAATACTGGGAATAGACCCAGGCACTAATATAGCAGGATATGGAATAATAGGCATCACTAAGAATGACATGAGTCTAATTAGTATGGGTATATTTGATCTTCGTAAAGAAAAAGACTATGCTAGTAAACTCAAGTCTATCTTCGAAAAATGCACTCAATTAATGGAAACTTATCTGCCAGATGAAGTAGCACTAGAAGCACCTTTTATGGGTAAAAACCCACAAAGTATGCTGAAACTCGGCAGGGCACAAGGTGTAAGTATGGCCGCTGCACTTAATCGCAATATCCCTGTTTTCGAATACGCACCAAAACGTATAAAACAAAGTGTAACTGGCAAAGGAACAGCCAGCAAGGAGCAAGTATCTGGAATGGTGATGTCTCTTCTCAAACTAAAGACTAACCACAGTAAGTTAGACGCTACAGACGCTGTAGCTGTAGCCATTTGTCATCATTTCATGTACAAACCGGGAATGATTCAACCCACGGAAAGTTATGGTAGTTGGAGCAGTTTCATAGCTAAGAACCCAGACAAACTGAAGTAGTTTAACTTTTAGAATATGCTTCTGCTATCTGCGAAGCAAGCTCATTCATTCGCTCTTCTGACACTACTATCTTAGGACTCGCAAAATTAATGTCAGCTACGCTCTCTATAGGAACCAAATGAATGTGAGTATGAGGAACTTCTAGACCTATCACTGCTACGCCTATACGTTTACAAGGGACTACAGACTCTACAGCCTTGGCTACTTTTTTAGCAAACACATTTAGCTCTGCTAGCGTGTCATCCTCCAGATCAAATATATAATCTACAGGCTTTTTAGGTATAACTAGGGTATGCCCTTCTTTCAACGGAAATACATCCAGAAACGCTAAAAACTCATTCGTTTCTGCCACTTTATAGCTTGGTATTTCACCTGCTACTACTTTCTCAAAAATGGTCATTAGATACTTACTTCTAGTATCTCAAACTCTATAATACCTGCTGGTACCTGAATAGCAGCTATCTCACCTACTTTCTTACCCATCAGTCCTTCTGCTATAGGGGATTTTACAGATATCTTACCTTCTTTTAGATTAGCTTCACTCTCACCTACTATAAAATACGTTACTTCTTTATTGGTTTTTTTATTCAGTAAGCGTGCCTTCGTTTGTATATTTACTCTGCTAAGATCTACATCCTTTGGATCTATGACTCTAGAGTTGGCTCTAGTATTCTTTAACTTAGAGATTTTCATCTCTAGCAACCCTTGAGCCTCTTTCGCTGCATCGTATTCGGCATTTTCAGATAAATCGCCTTTATCTCTGGCATCCGCTATTTGACCTGTTATTCGCTTTCGCTCTACCTTCTCTAAGTGAGCTATATTCTCGTTCAGATCGTCATACCCTTTTTGTGATATATAGTTTATTGACATATTCTCCTTGTATTTCTATAAAACAACAATGTTGTATCTCGAAAATGAGATACAACATTGTAAAATTAATATTCTTAGTATGTATAGGAAATTACTCTCCTATGTTAAGTCTTACACCAAAACTGTGTGAGCCTCCGAATGGATTAGAATGACGGTAAGAGTAATCTAAGCCAAAGGTAATTTCTGAATCCTTACTTACTGGTACTTCAAAGGTAAAACCGCCCATCACACCTGTAAATGCATTAGTTCTAGTCTCATATGACGTAATCCCATCTTCATAAGCATATGCAGCTCTTACCATAAAGAACGTCTTATAACCATACTCACCGCCTAAAGTGAACTGGTTATTAGAAAATGCATTATTGGTAAACGTGAATGCAGGAGTCATTCTATGAAAATACGTCTCGTTATTTTTATCCAATCTAATATCGTATGAAGCACCTATATTCATAAGCGTAGGTAGATTAAACTTAGCTGCACGTTGATTTACGGTATACTCTATCTCTGACTCTGGATTAGTAAGCTTAGTAGATAGACCATCTCCACTGTACCTAGCGTCTGGGCCAATATTCTTTAAAGATACTCCAAACTTGACATCGTTCTTTTTGATTTTGTCATCATTTTTTAGGGTAGTTATATACTGAATACCAGCATCTATACCTAAACCTTGAGCTTTCACATTAGTGATAGACTCAGAAAACACCTTAAACCCGATACCTCCTGAAATATCCTTTGTAAATCGCTTAGAGTATGCCACAGTGATGTTCGTAAATCTAGGCTTATATGTCCCTATTCCGCCGTCTGGCTGCTCCGTAGTAGTAATAGGAATCTCCCCTATGTCATAACTCATTATACTTACACCTAGAGCACCACTACCTCCTATGCTTTGGGCAAACCCAAAGGTATTGATATTGATATCACTACCCATAAGCCAAGCAGTGCGAGAGAAGATAATCTCTGTATTGTCAGTACGAGCTAACCCACCTATGTTATTATAGATGCCTTCTAGTCCAGAGACACTACTCATAGCAGCCCATCCCCATCCAGAACTTCTCCCAAATCCATTGATATTTAGTTGTGTAGCACCCGCTTGCCCTATTCTATCCGGATTACCGGCAAATAATGTAGCACTCGCTGACACTAGTATCGTTAATAATATTAATTTCTTCATTGATTTTTTAATTTATCTAATTTCTACTTAGAAAGAGTCCAGGTCTAGCTCTCTCATTACTCCCATCCACTTCAATATCTTCTCACCCAGTTCTCCAGCATCAATATGAATAATATATAGACCACTAGCTATGGGCACACTTGCATTATTTTTTAGATTCCAAATCACCTCCGTAGTCTCATCATCCTTTTTGATACGTCTCACTAGTGATCCATCTAAAGTATAGATAGATATATCACACTTAGGTGGAAGGTTTCTAATCTTTACTGCATTGTCAATAGCACTACCCTCATATCCAGAAAATGCGTAGTACGGATTTGGTGTCATAATAGCCAAGTCTAAAGCTGCCTTTCCATTTTCTACACTGATATTATTATATATATCCTGAGTACCAAATTTAAACTTAGGAAGACCCCCGTTTTCAGGCTGAGATGTAGTACCATACGTCTGAGATACTCTTAATCTCATCTTCACCTCATTTGGTGGCACAGGGATACCGTCAGCATTTTCTATCATACGCTTACCCAGTTCCATATATGTAGGAATAATCCAGTCACAATTTTGAAAAATTGCTCTTAAATTATTCGGTCTATTAGATGGAGTCATAGTACTCAAAAGATTATAATACGCATTTCCCTCATCATAGATTGGTAATTTAGGATGAATACCTGCAGTGAGTCCCTGATGAGAACCCATCACGTAGATGAAGTGCCTTCCACCGAATTGGGTATAGTTACCATTAATTATACCTGCATTAGAGGTAGGGTTCCATTTCATATCATTACCATTTTCACTTTTCTGATATGAATCTTCTCCTATAATAATATTTAATCTCTCACCTGTACTTACATTGATAGCATATCCCGGAAATATAGATCGTCCCGCGGGTAAGTCTTGGCCTCTATAATTCAAAGTACCTGTTCTCATATCAAACTTCTCAGCACCTCCTTCATTAAGTCCTGGATCTTCTCCCATTTCTAGGATCACGCACTTGGACCACTTAGTCTCGTCTGGTGTAATTACTATATCCACACTACTTAAGTTATTGAGCCCGATACCAGCCAAGCCTGCATATCCGTATGTCATTGCTTGTACACTGACAGCTGCTCTTTCAGAAGCATTACTTCTGGCTGTGTTAGATACTAATCTAGCTGGAGCTATACGTCCATCCCATATTTTTTCATACACACCGTTTCTATCAAGGGGTTGTGTTCCTCCATATCTTGACGTACCATAGTCATGCCAAGATGGGTCGTTAAGTCCCACTTGTTCACCTGTTTGCGGATCAAATCTTTGACCAGTAACTCCTGAACGAATCCAGTCAAATGCTCCAAACTGAAGTGCTGTGGTAGCATCAACATCTCTTACTGCTGTTAGCCACTTATTACTCGGATCTGAGAATGTCACAGTCCAGTCAATGAGTCCATTATCATCATATCTTCCAGGGTCTCTACCAGGCTCAGCTACTTGGTTTATAGTCACCGCAAAACCCCAATCTAGTATTTTATTACCCGTAGTAGATTCTAAGATAACCTGCTCATTTTCATAGTTAATAGTAGTGTCTGCAAATACAGTATCGTTTGGTAATTTAACCAATATCCACATGGTACTATCTGCAAATAAACTATCCTCGTCATTTCCAGTATTAGCGGTAAATTTCTTTGGTACTAACGAGAGCTCAAAATCACCTAAAGGAACTTTCAAAGGATTGATCACCTTAATATTGACAGGTCCCATTCCATTTTCATACTTTGTATTTAGGAGACTATTATTTGTCATTATAGCAGATACAGACTCTTGTGTAAGTTCTAATTCATTATTAGCGTTTCCCTTACCTGAGACTCTCTCTATCTCTGGACCGTCGCCGTAGAAGGAAGGTACACTAGAACCACCAAACTTAGGCTCTAATTTATGTGGCATTGCTGATAATTTCTTCACTTTACGCCCTTCCAAATAAAGCTTACGTGCTCCACCATCCGCCGCGGCATAAGATAATACTATGTAGTTATACACCTTAGAGTTAACTAGTGTCTTGTCCGACCCTGTAGCAAATTGGTCTTCAGTTATTCTAACCGTATGACTTAGACCTTCGTTTGCTGCTCGTACTCTTAATTTAAGCACATCATCATCTACATCTACATCATACTCGTTTTCAAATAAATCTTCAAAATCATCTACTACATCACATTGGAAAACCTCTCTAGCTCTAGACTGATTATCTAATTCTGATAAACTAACAGAAGCACTTTTTAACTGGAATACTCTATATCCTTGAAATTCGTATTTTCGAACTACCCCTTTTTCGTTTAAGTTTTCACTGTACAGTTCTACCTGTTTAGTATCCGTATTACCAAATGACAGAACTACCTGTCTATCTTGCTCGTGTACCTCTACTTCTGGGGCACTGGGACCATCTATAAGGTCAAAACACTGATCAAAAAGTATCTGAGCTTTTCTACTGGCTTGCTTAAGAAGTAACAGAGATCCGTCAGCACCACCAAAATTGGTACGTGCCCATACTACGCCTACTGTTAATCGTTGGGTAGCACCTGGATTAAGTTTGAATGGCCCAGAAGACTGAATAAATCTTCTATCTGCGGGTTGATTACCTGCCTCCCTTTCATTCCAATTTTTATTTGGATGCTCTGGATCTGTATCAAACGGGAACATATAATTTGCGTCTGTTCCATCTGTTCCAATCACTCCATTACCGCCAAACTGAATATCTGAGCCATTTCTCCATTTACCACGCAGGTAATTATAAAAATCTGTAGCTAATGCTGGATTACCATTTATCGGACTAGCATCATTATTGTAATACACAAATTTTGACATTCCTAGCTCAATACTAGTATCTATACCGTTAATCACGGTATCTACGCTTGGTCCTTCGAAAAAGTCAACACCTACAGAAGGTGGATTCAGACCATAACCAAGCACACCTTCGTCATTATCATCTCCGTTATAGCAGAAACCTAATGAAAGTCCTACATCGCATCCTACATAGTCATCAGCAAAGTTTCCTAAATCTGCATCTACCCACTGTCCAAAGTATGTATTTTCTAGCTGTATTGAGGCTCTATTAACTATTCGAGTACTATAAAATGACATGTCATTTATCTCATCGTTAGTAGCAAAGGCAAATGCAGTTGTTTGCATCTCCACACCTATAGGATCACCTTGAGTCTCAGAGTGAATATTTCCTCTATCATTATAAATCCACCAGAGCATCTGATCTGGTTGATCTTCTGGATTGTTAGCTATTGCTATACCTTTACAATTGTCTTGAAGCACTGGATAATCTCCTCCTTGTGGATCGTATGTTCCATTATTATTAAAATCTTTGAATGGTGCGTATTCTCCGGGCCAATCTTGGATATTATCCTCTATAAGACCTGACTGATAGTTAGCTGCTTGGTCTATGATCTCTTTGCCAGACACTTCATATATCTTATCCCATACATCACACTGAGACTTATCTGTGGTACCTGTACCTGGATTAATAGGTCCAGGCCAAAAATCAGAGCCACGCTGACGGTAAGTCATTGCAGCTAGTTTAAGGTTTCCTCCTGCTTCACCACCAATCCATATAGCCCCTGCAAACAGACTGTGTGTTCTCACTTCATTCGTTTGGGTAGGCAGTTTTGGTACTTCATATTTAGCGTTATTTAGATCCCACCACATATCCCCACCGTTTAAAATTTTAGTTCGAACGTTATTTACATCCAAATCTGCACTTTGCGTAGCTGGATCACAGTCGTTACCAAATTTCATCTTTATCGTGTTCGTACTCTCACCTCGTAAGCTATTTGGCTCTTCTGTATTTACATTTTCCTTTGCAAATACGCTTACCACCATCAGAATGACTGCGGCAAACATTATTTTTCTAATTTCCTTCTTCATATCTTCTATTCTTCTATTTGCTCCTTTAATTTTATATTAGAAATACACTCTTACCCCTATTCTAGTAAGTCTCGGAATAGTGTAATTACGTGGATCGTCTACTTTAGCATTATAAAGTGTTAAATAAGATTGTGTATTTACTTCATTACTAGCTGACTGAGCACCTTGAGGAGAACTTAACCATCCATCATCATTTGGCAACCTAGAGAAGCCGTATACATCTATAATATTACGCACATTTAATAAATTTTGCACCCATAAGAATGCCTGTATCTCTATGCTTTGTGCTCTATAGTTGTCTTTCGGATTTTTCTTTCTGATACTGAAGTTTTTACTAAAGTTACCATCTACCTTAAACTGCCAAGGAAGTCTAGAGCCGAATGGATTACCATCTAGTGCCTGACGAGACGCTGTACCTACAGCTACTGCAGCTATTTCATTACGATATGCGGAGTAAGGCTGACCAGACTTAGTAGAAAAGATAAAATTAGCACCTGCATCAGCAAATACTTTTTTATTGAACCAGATAGGTCCAGTATACTCATTTCCACCTCTGAAACTATAGTCTAACCTCGCAGTAATCTGGTGACGTACATCACGCTCTGTAGGGTATAGTGACCTTAGGTTAGGCTGACCTGCTTGTATAAGTGCTGCAGCAGAGTTAGAGTTAGATCCTGTGCCATCAGCAAACAGTAGCGAATAGTTAATAGCAAGTGAAGTTCTTCCTTCTCCTCTTAATTCATACTCTACTCTGAAATTTTTCACTGTTTCAAAATCTAAGTTTTGATAACTCTGATACGTTATGGGATATGCTTGGTTAATCTGTACCAAAGCATAATCACCTCTAGTCTCTCTATATGCTGCTATTAAGCTAATCGCAGAGTAACGGGATAGTGTTTGCTTAAAGCCCATCTCGTAGCTAGTGGTCACACGTGGCTGTAGATTAGCATTAGGAAGCACACCTCCCTGATTTTCTTCCAAAAATTCATATCTATTAATAGGTGCGAAAATCAAACCATCATTTGGTCTCTGTGCTAGCTTATCATAATTAGCAAAAAACTGTGCTTCAGAGTTAATAGGAAAAGAGAACCATACACGAGGAAGTACATTGATTACTGGTTTATAATCTGCAAATGCAGATTGGTCTATATCCTCATTAGTACTATTTAAGAATGGCTGAATTCTACCACTCTTAGTAGACTGCTGTACTAGGTCTGGGCTAGCCAACTCTGTACCGTCTGGAGCATACCACGTATTACCATCTCTATAGCCTACTACTTCTCCCGGATTTTCTATATCATCTACATATACTACATAGTCGTCTTCTATATTACTAGGCACAGTGTAGTTCGTCAATAAATTTGAACCTCTATCACCGGACTCTATACTGGCGAGTTCACCTGCAGATTTAGTAGCGAAAAGAGAATATTGATCTTTAAGACCAAGCTGATTAGCGTCATATCTCTCCACACGTACACCTAATCTCAATATAAGGTCTTTAAACTGGAACTTGTCTTGTAACCAAATAGCACTGTATACTGGAGCGAATGAACCCACACTTCTCTGATCTAAGTCATTTACAAAATCATTAAAAGAGAATGCCTTACGTGTACGATTACCTAAGTAGTCATACCCAAAGTAAGACACCCTTGCATTACCATTATTCCAAAGGTCATTTGCACTAAACATATCGAGTGTAAATGTGCTTGGATCTAATGAGTTGATATCTATAAAAGAAGATTCTGTATATAAGTTTCCCGAAGCATCTCTAGCACCAGACTCTACAAGTTTAGCTCGTAAATTTCTATCAAATGTTTTTTGTTGATCTGAATCTACACGCATATCGTAACTTACAGTATCGGTAAACGTACCAAAATCATCATACGAGTGATTACCACCAATAATGTATCCATTCTCAGTCACAAAATCACGCTCGGTGATATGACTATTAGCCAGTTGTGGCATAAGCGTCCAAAGACCACCTGCACCTAAACTCCAAGAGCTGAATAAAGTCTGCTCGAAATACATACCAAACTGCAAATCGTGCGAATTTTCTAGATTAAGAATAGCTTCTCCTTGTGCATATGCTGCTATTCTCTCATTTTGTGACTTAGAATAATTTGAAGCACCTGATCCTGGATTAGACCAGAGTGAATAGGTAAGGTTAGGTGCAAATCCATTTAGTAACCCTAGATTTTGCTGTATATCTGCATCTGTTCTTAATGTAGTATTGGAATTATCAAAAAAGTTAAATAGGCTCTGAGTATATGCTGCTCGCTGTGGATTTTTATCACTTCTTTCGAAATCAATACTCGTATTGAAATCTGTTTGATAGTTAAAGTACCCTTGACGTGTTACAGTATCCCCATTTTGGTCAATGTGACTCGTAGGATCATTAATAAACTGATAAAATGGCTCTCTATTTGCAGTAAATTTCCCTATGTATCCATAGTCGAAGAAATTTTCTTCGTGGAGTGGATTTACAGTCTCTCTCCAACTACTCTGATAGTCTAGACGTATGTTATAAAATGCATCTGAGAATAATGGTTTCGCTTTTTCTTTATCATCTTCACTCGTACCACCTAGTCTTTGTGTGAATTTCAAATAAGTCGTAAGTGTTTGTTCCGTACTGTGACTATATTCTCTATAATTCATAAGAGATTGTGTATAGTTCCAGTTATTCCCTTGATTTTGATTGAATGAACCAAACATACTAATTGTAGTATTCTTATTAGGTAGATATTCTAATTTGCCTTGCACATTACCAAAATAAGAAGCAACATTTTTTCTTGCTTTAGTCACCTCTAGATCATCTTGAGTAAGAAGCAGTGAACGGTAGATATAATCTGTTCCATTTGGATTTTCCGTGATAGGATTTGCTTCTAAATCATCAAGCACATCTGCCTTCACACTATAATAACCTCCAGCTCCAGGACGATTATCTGCATTGTAATTTAAATTAGCAGAGAGTTGATACCCTAATGCTACATATTCTTTATTTCCTCCTCCTTTATTTTTAATCCAAAGTGGGCCTAGTGCAGAAAACTCTGCCTGGTTAAAGTTATATGGATCAAATGGACTTGACGAAATAAGCTCGAAACTACGACGTACGGCACGTGAGGGGCCTTTTGTAGTAATACTAATCGCTCCACCCGTAAAGTCACCATACTGAGCTGGTATACCAGACTGTATAATATCTATCTGACCTTGAGAAGATTGAGGTACATTAGGTCTGCCGCCTAATACACGCACACCATCTACAAAATAAGCGGTAGCATCTGTTCTACTTCCTAAAAAGGATATTCCTCCTCCATTGGTCTGGTTAGCACCAGATGCAGTACCTGCGATAGCATTCAGATCTCTAGTAGGAAGCTTGGCTATGTCACCACTAGTCAATGTCTGAGTATTTTTATCTTTTTCTATGAGCGGCCTACCAGCTCTTACTACTGCTGGGCCCAGTTGTGAAATCCCACCTTCTTCTGCAGACTGCTGACTCATCTCTATATTGAGGTACTTAGTACTATTAGAAGACACCTCTACATCAATAACTTTCTTATCTTGATAATCAAGATACTTCACTGTAACGCTGTACGTACCTGGATCTAAGGCATTAATAACGTACTTCCCTTCATCATCAGTGTATGCACCACCCTTACGTATACCCTCTTTTTCAAGAAGTATAGTAGCGTAGGCAATTGGGATTTTAGTTTTGGCATCTGTAACCTTTCCTTGAAGCTTTCCAAAATTGGACTGAGCGTAGGATGCGGCTGCAAAAAAACAAACCAATATTACTGTAAGTGTTTTTCTCATATACTTTGCTTTTACACGTTTTTTCGAACTTCAATATTTGCTATAAAAATGCAATTATTCAAATTAATTTTACCTAAGGGCAAGTTTCAGTTCACAAGTGGGAGTCTATTATCCCACTTTAATATTTTATCTGCCAGCACTTCTGCTAACATTATATAGGCATCTTTGGTAATCCCACCAATGTGCGGACTTATCATAACTACTTTACTATCTGATAGATACGATAGGTTATTTCGTTCTTCCTTTGTATAAGTATCTAGTTTCTCATTCGGTAAAACATCCAATCCAACACCCAATACTTTACCACTTTTTATTCCGTTTATCAGTGCAGAAATATTTACTACAGCACCTCTTGAAAGGTTTAATAATAGGATTGATTTCTTCATTCTCTCTATAAATTCATCATTTACCATGTTCTGAGAATTATTTGTGAGTGGTACATGGATCGTCACGATGTCTGAGTGATCTTGTAGCTCTGCTAAATGCACTTCTTTGATCTGTGCATTCCCAAAACCATTTTTGTATAAATCATAAGCAAGTATCTCACATCCAAAACCTACTAACAACTCAGCTAGTCGAGATCCTACATTGCCATAGCCGATAATACCTACCGTGAGGTTTCTTAACTCTCTGCCTTCATTACCTCTCCTATCCCACACTCCTTGGCTGATCTCCCTATCTCCTTTGTATACATTACTCAGAAGTGCAAGCATAGTACCGACAGCCTGTTCAGCTACCGCATTTCTATTGCCCTCTGGGGCATTGATGCAGTGTATCCCATGAGTAGTAGCATAATCCACATCTATGTTATCCATACCTGAACCTAGCCTAGCTATAAGTTTCAGCTTAGGAGCTCTATCTATCCAGTCAGCAGTTATATTTAACTTACTACGCATCACGAGTATAGTGGCCTCTTGCATGGCATCCCAAAGAACGTCAACAGAAATAGTAGGCACATACTCTATAGAGTAAGCCGAAAGCTTACTTATAAACGAGGGGTGCACGTCATCTATTATTAGTATGTGATGCTTCTTATTCATTGATTTTTTTACGATGCAAATATGTGTTATTCCGTTTGATTAAAATGTACTTCTTAGTGTCACGCTTAAGTTTCTTGGGGTGCCAAAATTATTAGGACTGTTCTGCTTTAAGTTATAGGAATATACAAATGACTGTGCGTTTAATTCGTTTTTAACTTGTTGCTGTCCTTGAGGTGATGCAAGATATCCATCATCAGATGCAGATGCCGAGTGAGCATACACATTATATATATTTATGATATTCAATAGATTTCTCGCGTTTACTTGTATTACAAACTGTTTTTTTCTTACTATTAATAACTTGCTTAAAGCGAGATCTAAAGAATAATTCCACGGCATTCTAGACCCAAACGGATTACCATCTATCTGACTGCGACTAGCTACTCCTAAACTCTGAGCTTCCGGTACAGCATTAGCCAATACTGTGAAAGGAGTCCCACTCTGAGCATTGGCGAAGATACTTAAACTCGTATTACTCAGAATACCTCGCTTGGTAATCAGCATATCAGATAAATCAAAACTAGCATTTGCATTGATTTTATGTCTGATGTCATACTCTAGTGGGTACAAGCTTCTTAAGTTTGGCTGACCTGCCTGAATGAGTGCAGATGCCGAATTAGCATTAGACCCAGTACCATCAGCAAACTGGAGCAGATAGCTCACCTTAAAGGTGCTATTTTTCTTCGCTAATACATAGTCCGCTCTAAATGATTTAACGGTAGAGAAGTCTTGGTTACTATAGGTTGTATAGCTCTGAGGATACGCATTTTCAATACGCACTAAATTAATATCGTCTTTTATCTGAGCATAGCCTACTCGTATATTTAGTATGGAGGCTAGACCGAGCGTCTGCTTATATCCAAACTGGTAATCCGTACGTTTAGCGGCCTTCAGATTAGGATTAGACACAACACCTCCAGTATTAGCCTCAAGGAAGTAATAGCTGCTGATAGGAGCAAATGACTGGCCGTAACTAGGTCTCTGAGCAAACTTATCATAGTATGCGTAAAACATAGAAGTAGAGTTCACAGGAAATGAGAATGACAGTCTTGGTAGGATCAAAATTTCAGGACTATAGTCCTTGAAAGACTCCTGAGATACCTGCTGACCTTGAGGATCTACTAAGTAAGGTTGTATTTTACCAGAATTCGCTGCACTTGCTAGAGAAGCACCACTGGAAAGTTCTTCACCCTCTGAAGAATACCACTTTGATCCAGTTCTATACCCTACCACTTTAGTAGGACTATTCACATCATCTACGTATACTGCGGCATATGGAGATATAGTAGTAGGATGGCTCACTGCTGCACCTGCTAATAGGTCTGTCTCAGCTACAGTTTTCACTGGGTAAAGTGAATACTCATCTCTGAGCGTAAGCTGATTAGCATCAAATCTCTCTATACGAACACCCGCTCGTATCTTTATTTTCTCCAAGACGAACTTATCCTGAAACCAGATTGCAGCGTATGAGGGGGTATAAGCATTTATAAGCCTTTCATTGGTGTTTTGCAAAAAATCACCCAATCCACGCTGTCGTTTTAATCGCTTCCCCGTATGATCATATCCAGCATATGACACATAGGTATTCCCATTATTCCATAACTCATCTGCAGAAAACATATCCAATGTAAATACACTAGGATCAATACTATGGATATCTATAAAATGGGCTCCCCCGCTATTATAACCGTTACTTGCTGAGACCATAGCTCTTACATTCTTATCAAAAACACCTTGACTCTGAGTATTCATATTTCTGCTGTAAGTAACCGTATCTGTAAACAGGCCTTCACTGTCATAGCTAAGCACTGCACTATTTTTATCAAACTCTCCTATATGCGTATTTACGAGCTGCGGCATAAGCTGCCACAGCGTGTTGGCATTCAACGAATAGAAAGATCTATGTCTCTGCTCATAGAGCATTCCTATCTGAATATCATGCTGCCTATTTAAGCTGTAATTGGGGTTTACAGATAAGTTTACGATGGCATTTAGGTTTATTTTTTCATAATCTGTTTTTACATAATTGCTTATTACTGTACCGGGAGCATACCACATACTGTTAATCACATTTGGATTTTGTCCGTTTCTAAGTCCTTGGTTAGTAGACAGATCATTCATTGAGTTTATGTCATAATTACGCATTACATACGTATTTATGTCTGCTCTTTCTGGGTTTATACTGCTTGGAGTGAATACTAAGGATGTATCTTGATAACCCTTTAACTCTTGGTAGTTTTGTATTATTACCTTATTGCCATGCTGGTCTGTCACCTCATGGGTGGCATCTTTTGTCTCATATATATCCTGACCTCTTCCTATGAAATTTCCTATATACCCGTAGTCAAAGACTCTATCTCCGTACGTTGGATCAGCAGTTTCGGTATTAAATCGCTGATAATCGGCTATGACTATATAGCCTATTTTGCTTATAAGACTGCTGTCATACGTATACTCTCCTTTGCTATTGTACGGTCTCTTAAGCGTATGACTTACCTGAGCACTGAGCTTCGCAGTGTGTGAAGTAGTTACTGGATTATGAGCACTATTTAACAGACTATTACTGAATGAAAACTGCTGCTGTCTTCTATACTGATAAGATGGTTCCACGCTGAGCGTGACATTCTCATTTGGTTTCCAAGATGCTCTTAAACTGCTATACACGTTATAGAGAGACGCATTAGGCCTCGCCTTTTGCTGCTCAAAGTCTTCTTCACTAAAGCTATTGGGTAAGGTAGACTCTAGTCCTCCCGGAAATATTATAAAAGGGTTATTTGTCATCTCGCTCCTACTGGACTCTTTAAGTATATAGAGATCTACTACACTTGGGTTAGGGTCTTTTTGATATTCTACAAATAGGCTGTGGGTTATCCCAAGCTTGGTTTGTCCATTATTCACTATCAGTGGTTTATACAAAAAGGTCTCTAGGGCATTTTGATGATATGCATTAAAAGGACTGCTGCTCCTAAGCATCATTTGACTCACAGAAGTAGTATCAAGCCTATCTATTGAGGTAAATTCTATCAATCCACCTACAAAATCTCCATATAAGGCTGGCACGCCTACGGAGAGTACTTTTACTTGACCTAAGTTAAAAAAGGTAGGCTGAATTGGACCTATTTGACTCACGTTATCCTTAACTATACTGGTTTGCTCTGGCCTCGCTGTGCTAAATTGAATTTTCCCGCCTCTAGTAGTGAGTGAAGGATCATTACCGATCAAATCAAGCACATTCTTATATGGTCCTTTGATAAAATCCTGAGGTTTAAAAGGCCTAGTCTCGTTTGGCTTTGGACCACTAAGCACCACAATGATCTTTTTAGTCTCTATTCCGGTAGTGAGTTCTAGCCTCTTATACAAGGACTGGCCAGCTTCTAAATACAGCGATTCTCTGAAGGTATCTAATCCTATATATTTTGCGGTAAACTGATAGTCTCCACTGGATAAATCTGCCATGACAAATTCTCCTTTTAGGTTTGTCACTAAAGCCTTAACCCTGACTCCATCTTTAATCAGGATAATTTGAGCTCCTGCTAGTGGCCCGTCCTCGCCTGTCACTACTCCTCTGATATCTGCAAACTGGGCATGTGCCAAGCCTGAGATTAAAAGAATTGAAAATGTAATTGATATGTATTTTCTTAGCATATTGATTAATTTGTTAATGCTAAGTTCGGCAATGAATTTTGTTATTCAAACCGTATTTTGACCAGTGTAGGTCTTTAGTAAACCACGTTTACTTTTGACTTGATGAACGTTAAAACTAGAAATATCAGCTTATTTGAGGTAGGGTAATATTAGACTAACGTACGGTTGAAGTGGACTTTTTTGCCCAAAAAGAGTTCTGCTTCTCTAAGAAACTCATCCGTCACATCTGAAAGGTGATAATCGTCTTCATTATTCTTAGTCGTAGAAAGTAGTCCTTTTTGCTCTAACATGGCCTCTACAGATTCAGCTATTATCTTAGGCGTGTGCAAGACTTTTAACTTATTATCAAAATAAGACTCTATCTGCTGATAGATAATGGGATAATGGGTGCACGCAGGTATGAGCAGTTGACAGTTTTGAAAACCCTTAAAATACCTGTCAAATACCGGGAAAAGTACATTCTCTTCTAAAAACCCATCTTCAATAAGAGGCACAAGCAATGGTGTAGCCCTTGCGGTGATTTGGAGATTCCCGTTTAACAGAGATAGAGCTTCATTAAACATCCCGGAGCTTATCGTCTTTCGAGTACCTATGATCCCTATATTGGTATATTTCTGCTGTGTGGCTATAAGATTTACTATAGGGCTAATCACCTCTATTATATCCTCTAACGCATACGGTAGGTTGGGAGCTTTATTAATCACTGTAGTGGCACTATTACACGCTACTACCAGAACTTTACAGTCTTTGTTCTTCAAAAAATGAGCTATAGCCAGTACATAAGAAATAAGAGCCTCTTCGCTCTTATCTCCGTACGGTAAATGAGCAGTATCGCCGTAATAGACAAACTGCTCATTTGGAAGTTTTTTTTGCAGAGCTTTCAGTATGGTAAGTCCACCAAGCCCTGAATCAAAAACGCCTATAGGTTGAGACGCTTTGATACTCTTGTTATTTAATACCTAATTCAGCCTTCACTAAAGGCATAAGATCATACGCAGTATCACTGTATATAATGCCACTACCTTCTGTAGTATCCATTACATAAGCATATCCGTTAGCTTTAGCCACCTCACTGATGGTTTCCTTCACCTTAGCTAGTAATGGACTAAGAAGCTCTTCTTGCTTTTTTTGCAATTCTTCTTGAGCTCTTTGGTTGAGTTCTTGATACTGCTTCTGTAGGTTTTCTACTTCTTGTGTCTGAATCTCTTTTAAAGTCTTAGATACATTGGGATCATCTAAAATCTTCATTAAAGCAGCATACTTGATCTTCGCCTCTTTTTCTTTTTCGGAAAGAATTAGTTGCCACTGCTCCTGCTCCATCAATAGTTTTTTCTGAATACTATCTGCCTGAGGCATCGCTTCTATCAAAGCACTACTATTGATATGAGCTATTTTAGTTTGAGCTTGAGCACCTACAGTACCACATAGCATTAGCATTATTACGATTGCTTTTTTCATCTGTTATTTATTGTTTTGTTGTTTTATTGTTTTATTGTTTTTTATGTTTACCAATAATTGTGATTTTGATTACTTATCTCGGGGGTAAGTCTTCGTCATCATAGTCTTTAGACCCTGGAGGCAGATTATTGTCATTTCCGTTTTTGGAAGGTACTACTCCTAGCTCTTCTAGCACTTCATCGCTTCTATCATACTTTGGGTTAGATACTAGCATAAGCATGTCACCACTTTTATCAAAGATAAAATCTAAACCATTCCCCTTAGCTACTTTATTAATAGCTTCATACAATTTGTCTTGAAGTGGTTTGACGAGCTCAGAGCGTTTTTTAAATAGTTCTCCCTCATACCCGAACTTATCATTCTGAAACTTCTTTGCAGCACGCTCCTTTTCTATGATTTCATTTTCACGCTTTGTTTGCATGTCCTTAGTAAGAAGGACTTTCTCTGCTTGATACTGCTTATAGAGCTTATCTATTTCTACAAATTTTTCATCCACTTCAGACTGCCACTGCTTACTGATCTCGTTTAGCTGAGTCTGAGCAGACTTATATGCTGGCATCTGTGATAAGATATATTCTGAATCTACGTATGCAAATTTTTGAGCTAGCACTGAACTAGAAGAAAAAGCAAGAATGGCAAACAGTGTCGTTATTTTGATCATTAATTTCATGGTATGACTATTTTATTTTAGTACGTTTAATACACAAACCGTGCTAAATTGCTCAAAGTGCTGCAAACATATGAAAAAATGATACTCACTTTCATTTTAGAATAATTATTTCAATGCTTTATAATGTACCGTATTAAATACATCAATGTTTCAATTGGATCACTTCGGTAGTCACAGTATTACTCACATTGAGAGCTCTGTCTATTAGTTTCATCTCTAGTTTTATCGTTTTGGGCTCAAGAGATATCGGATTAGCAGGCAGATTTATCTGAAGCGTACCTGAGATAGATTTATACTTTCCCGTGGGAGTGATTATAGGAATACGCTCATGTTGATTTCCATATAAGTCTCCGTTAGATTTACGTAACTGAACGAAGCTATCGACGCTATTATTCACTAAATAGGTAACTGGAAAATTATGAGAATATGGGCTACCTAAATCGTAAGGTGCAGATGTATCAGCACTTGTAAGCCCTATATCACCGTCTCCATCTTGGTAGTAGATAATCACTTGTATGATGCTATCATTCCCCTCCAGGTCACTTAGTACCGTCACAGACTCCATAGCTATAGCAGGCACATCACTAAACCCTAAACTATCAGGGGTACAAGCCGCTAGCGTAGCACAAATCACTAGAGTGATTACCTTTGCGGTATATATGATGCGATTACCTAGCATAAAAACGATTTGGTCTGTCTCAGATAGCAATTTTAACACTATTGCCTTGAAAATATTTCAATATCAAGCTAAAAATAACGTAGTATACGCTGAATATTTACAATTAATTGATAAACAGCCCGAAAAAATTAAGCACTTTACACAAATTCCGTTTTTGCCTATCTCACTGTTCAAAACACATAAGATTATTACTGGCACCTTTAAGAGTGAACGCACATTTGAAAGCAGCTCTACCACAGGTACAGGAATCTCACACCATTACGTAAAACATCTAGCTGATTATCACACTAATGCACTGCGTATCATGACTGAGTCTGTAGGAGATATCTCTCAGTATGAGATAGTAGGCCTGCTGCCGAACTACTTGGAACGAAGTAACTCGTCACTCGTAGAAATGGTTACCTATTTTATGCGTCTCAATGGACAAAAAGACTCCTTCTATCTCTATAACCATAAGAATCTGTATGAAAGAATAACTGCATCTACCAAGCCGATATTACTGTTTGGAGTGAGCTTTGCTCTTTTAGATTTCGCAGCAGATTACACCATACATACGCCCATCATTATCATAGAAACCGGCGGAATGAAAGGCAGAAAAAAAGAAATGACCAAAGACGAAGTCTATGCTCAGCTACGAGCAAGTTTCCCTAGTGCAACTATCCGCTCTGAATATGGCATGACTGAGCTACTTAGCCAGGCATATAGTGATGAACATATGAAATATACCACTCCACCGTGGATGAAAGTACTGCCTCGTGAGGATACCGATCCACTCACTCATAAATACACAGGGAGGTCCGCCGCTCTTAATATAATAGACCTAGCCAATTTACATACGTGCAGCTTCATAGCTACAGATGACATAGGAAGCATATATGAGGACGGTACTTTTGAAGTAAAAGGACGATTAGATCAAGCGGATATCAGAGGCTGTAGTTTGATGGTGGTGTAAATAAACTTTGCGATACACTTTATTTTTATGTTGCTTTGAATAATGCAATCCATTACCCAAACTAGTCGGTCTCTAGCCATTTTATTAGCAGTAGCCTCGCTATGCTTTGCTAGTTGTAAAAGCCCTGAGGACCGTATACAAGACTTCGTAGAATCCTATAACCGAGGTACAGATAAACTTAGGAATACCATAGTAGAGTCCACTTCTGCCTATTTCATTTCCAAGGATGACGTAGGGCTAAAGTTCACCACTAATAATGTGGTAGACAGCACTAATACAGACCTTTACCTGAATTTACTCCCTGACCTAATAGCAAACCTACTAAGCACTACTCCAGCTGCTCAGCAACTGATACAAGAAGGAGTTACTTTTAACATCTCATTTTTAGATAAAAACAATAGCACTGTGCGCAAAATACGGGTGGATGAGCAAAAACTAAATGAACTACTAGCCAAGTCTGAAGAAAAGCAAACTGCCAACTATAAGGCAGGCGACCTAAGCCAATTATCTGAAGACACAAAACAAATGCTGACTCTATTGAATGCTAATTTGCCCTACGAGGACGTAGGTACGGGTATCAAAATACTGCAAGTAAGTGTCATTAATCCACAAGAGCTAACGTATACCATAGAAGTACCTCTGGATCTAGTGCCTATAATAAAAGGCGAAGAGGCAAAAGAAATGTTAAAGAATGAAATAGTCAACTCCGAAAACTTCAGAACAGTAATCACTACTATGGAAGGATTAAACCTAATTTACGTTAGGTACTTATATGTAGGACCTAGTGGCGAAGTGGTCAATGAGTTTAAACTCACAAAAGAGGATCTACTGCCAAATAAATTATAGAACGAAGTATTCAAAAACAAAGCACCGCAGTAGTTACCGTTAATTACTGCGGTGCAGACTACCTGTTTGTATGCGACACTTTATAGCTTAATTAGGCATAAGCCAAGCAGAAACTTACTGTTGCTCGAGCAGCTTATACATCTTTGGTATCGGGTTATTCATAAACCCATTCAATATTCTTTTGATATCATTATTATTCTTATACGGTTTTATAGCGTCTTGTAGTTCATCCTGATTAGATAAAGATACCGTCTCTATATACCCAAATCCAACATAGTCTCCCTCCTGTATACTTACTACACCAAACTCTTCTCTCGTACGTCCAGGGCCTACAATCCAGAGATTCTGCTGCTTAGCTTCATTTTCGGTAGCCTGCATCACACGCTTATTGTACTCCTCAGTACTCTCCCTTCCTGAGCATATAGCACAGCCACTTCCTAAGTAGCAGCTATCTTTGGTGCGTTCCAATCCTGTATATTTCGGACATAGCATATTTTTCTCTACTAGCTGGTAGAGATGATCCTTAGCCATGGTGACACTACTAAAACTCTGTATACTATTTTTGGCAAATTTCTTTAAAAAAACATCTACCCGAAGTACTCCGTCTTGAGCTTCATAGTAGCACACGTGGTAATCATTACTCTTGTTTTTTTGTGCCTTATTGTATAGTGGATAATGTTTTTTTATCTCATCACTCTCCAGTAGCAGTGCTATTAGTTCATTACCTGTCTCCACATAGCTGACATGATAGATCTTACGAAGCAGCTCACTTTTCTTCCTACTCTTTTCTGTAAAGTGCGTTATTATACG
>Ga0222647_1000163_pt1 | contig 35828 bp, 29 predicted proteins | sample AntAcemetagen333_FD_179864 | JGI IMG/M metagenome (GOLD analysis project Ga0222647, IMG submission 179864) | Saline water microbial communities from Ace Lake, Antarctica - #333 | ecosystem: Environmental > Aquatic > Non-marine Saline and Alkaline > Saline | place: Antarctica: Ace Lake...
TCTGGTTTTCTGCGAAATAAGTTTCGGAACAGACTACCTGTCAGTCCACTAAAGCCCCCAAGCAATAAGCCAATGATGGCCGTCACTCCTACCACGGTCATGCCAGAACCCAGCCCCATCAGTTCCCCTATTTTGTTTGGAAGTGAACTCCCTGTGCTGGTGCTGATAAAAATAGCTTGTCCGAGCCAGGCCAACCCCATTCCCAGACCACCGGCAAGAAAACCTTGAAAGCCACTTAAGCCTAAAAGCGCAGAGCCAATACCTATCAATAGCATAATGACCCAATAGGGAAAAATCGGATTTAAGAAAACCACAATGCCTATGGTGATTAGAATAAATAATATAAATCTCATAATGTCTACTTTAAAATCGTTTGAAACAAGACTCCTTCGGACTGCTCTTTGCTTCGAAGGTTGAAATTGAGGTACTCTCCATTTGCCCAGATAGGGATAAAATTACTGTAGAATTTACTACCCGGATTTCCTGATTGCCCACCAGGATAAATCCCAAATGCACTGATCTCACCGCCCATTTCTACCACCATTCTCCAGCTTGCTCCACTGCGTTCACTCGTTGCATTGAGCATCCCTCTTCCTCCGCCAGTGTAGACATTCTTTACAGAAAATGAGGAAAATTGAGGGACTAAATGTTGAATGCTCGTCTTCTTATAGTTTGCCCAAGAATAGTTCCCCTCCTTATTTTCCCATTCTTGCATCTTGATCAGGAGTTCTTTAAAGCCTTTTTTTACATGGTCAGACGCAGATTCTTTTGTCTGTGTAATTTCAATATCAAAGACTTCATCCTGCGGACTGTTGGTTAATAATAAAACAGTTTGATAATTATTTGGACTCACAACAGGTGCTCCAAATTTTGACCATTTCTCCCAAACACTACCATAGGTTTTGTCCCACCAGATATAAAAAAGTGTTGGTGCTTTTTGATTTGGGTCTGCAAAAAAGTCCCAGCTTTTCAATTCATCCAAATACTTTTTTGCAGCTGGGTCAGAGTCAAATTCAGTTCCGAGCAAAGCAATCATTACCGGCAAAGCCTCCTTGGCGTGAAGGTAATAATCGTCAAACTGTAAGGCTTTCATATCCTCTACAGTAATCCCCTCCTTTTCACGGAGTTGTTGATTCAATCGCCTGTTCCGATAATGCTCATAACTATTATCAAATACATAATAAGGATAAGAAGGGTCCACTGGATGCTGATTGGCAGATGAAACAAAACCTCTTTCAGGATTAAGGGTTGAAGCATTTTGCGCATTGGGAATAAATCCCTGCCACTCCATTCTTGGATCTGCTCCATCCATAAAGAATTTTCCCTGCTCCTTCCATTTCAAAGGAAATTTTCCTTGAATTCGCATGGCTATATCTCCGGATGTGGAAGCAAATACAAAGTTTTGTGCTGGTGCAGCGTAAGAATCCAATGCGATGTTATAATCTGCAAAATTCTTAGCCTTATTCATCAAGATAAAGGTTTGTTGCTCATTCGAACCTTCGTGAACCGTCCATCTCAATGAAAAATTAACATCTTGTCGATCACTTCTAAAGGTACGATCATATACTACCGGCCCGTAATGAGTATAGACTACAGTATCTAAATAGCGCTCCTCGCCTTTGATCTTGATCTCCTCAATTCGGAAATCTGATGGTCTCCATTCATTCCCGTACTTATAGGCCTTTCTACTGTCATCTTGAAAAGTGATTTTATACCAATCTCGCGCATCTTTGGTAGCATTGGTCACTCCCCAAGCTATATTCTGATTAAATCCTGAAATCACTCCCAATGCTCCCGGCAAGGTGGCACCCTTCACAGAGTGATTTGGAGTAGTCAATTGCATAGCATACCAAAGCGAGGGGAGATTCAGACCCAAGTGTGGATCATTTGCCAAAATCGGATTTCCACTTTTAGTTTTTGAGCCGGAGACCGCCCAGTTATTAGAACCGATTCCTTTCTCCGGCTGTGGCAATGGATCTATGAACAACAGGTTGTTTGGATAAGGAATGCTATCTGGCTTAGAGATAGAAAGTGGTGTAAATTCCCATACTTTGGTAGCCTCGATTATGGGGTCATTGTCTAAAGGAAAATCAGGATAAAGCTTATCCAGCATTTCTGCACCCAGAATTTTCCTCAGATTCGAATATTCCAAATCTCGATCACCCGCAAGCATATCTGACATATACTTAAGCAGAAGTAATGATTTATAAACCGTCCAATGTTCTGGCCTATAATTTAAAATTTTATATTCAACAGGTACTTGTCCAGGACTCAACTGATCAATGTATTCATTGACTCCCGCTGCGTAAGCTTCTGCTAATCGGAGTGTTTCCGGATCATTATCTTCTAAATATTTCTGGCCTAGTTCGGCTCCGTAGCCTAATCCTTTTCTGCGAGTCATTCGATCCAACTCGAGCGCAATAGGTCCTACTATTTCAGAAATCCTTCCGGCTGCGGCCATCGTCTGAAACTCCATTTGCCAAAGTCGATGCTTTGCTGTCACATACCCTTGTGCCCGATAGAGGTCCTCCTCATTTTCTGCAAAAATATGAGGAATTAAATTTTCGTCGTAGACCACCGTAACAGGAGCCGAAAGTCCTGTCAGTTCGAGTTCCTCAGCAGCTAATTCATCTTCACTGAAAGAGTTTTGCCAGAAACCATGATTTGGATCCAACAGTGGCGCTAGCGGAGGAACTGGTCCCAGTGGCTTGGAGACCGCTATCCCAAGGGCAATGGTAATTGCTAAAGCAATAATGAAACTGAAATACTTCATTAGATTGATTGGTGGGTGGTAATTGAATATAATATTATAAGCATATCCCCAACTATACTCGTAAAAGACAAAAAGCGACTTGACATATCGCAAACACTAGCTTTGCCGGTACTTCTCCCGATCGCTATTGAGATGTCGTCCACCTGCTTCGCCGTGGCGGGCCTGCCTGTCAGTTAAGCAACTGAGATTAGGTTACTGGTATATTTGAGAATAATGGCATAATATAATCTTATTTTTTTGCAATACGAACTAGTGCACTGGTTCAAAAGGACCAAAAAAAATGCCCTCAAATTCATATTTGGAGCACATTAACATGCTATTCTTATTAATTCATGGCGATTGGGAGCTTCAACTTTTCCCATCTGATTACTAGTCCCGGACTTTCGATTTCTATGGTTAATCTTTCTTGAGCATTTTCTATCCAACTTGGTGCGACTTCAACTTTGAGCACATCATTTTTATCATCATACTGAAAATGACCATGTTCTAGATTCCATTCCGAATTGAATATCACAGTCCAAGGACCAGATTCTTTTGGAATAGTGAATAAGGAATATTTCCCAGCAGGCAAGATTTTACCTTCTACCATCATATCTGAAGCCAGATCTACATAAGAAGCTTCATTAGCTCCTGTTCTCCAAACGATATTGTAGGGAACTAAATCTCCCCAGAGAGTTCGACCTTTCACAGCGGGCGATCCATAGTGAACTTTAACATTTTTGCCAGAAATCTCACCCTTTTTTAGCTCAATCGGACTGGGTCTGACTTCGCCGGTAGATTCTTCTTCAGGATCTTCCATGGCATTATCAGAGATTTCTGTTGTTTCGGTTGAACATGAAATCAACATAAACAAAAAAGTAGCCGATAATAGTGTGTTTATGATCTTCATAGTGGTTAAATTTGAGTGTGAAATAACAATTGTTAGCTTACTCATCAAAGGTCAAAACTCGATTTTCTTTTTGAAATAAATGAATAGTCTAAAAAGAAAATGTTATCCGTTTATCCATTTTTGGACAGCAAGATTGGGTGATTAAGTATCTTATTATGAACAGTGCTGCTTTTATCGAATGAGCAAATATTCTAATTCAGTTAATTTTTCTTCAACTAAATGAGATTCATCAGTTGGGTGATTGCTTTTATATCTGTCTTACTCTACTTGAGCGTTTTTGTTTCGCCGGAATATTTTAAGTACGTAGGTCTTCTCCCGTTTTTTATTCCGATTATATTTCTCCTTAATTTTTTATCATTCGCTATTTTAGGCTTAGCGTTGCGCAAACAGGCATTTTTGCATTTAATCATACTTCTCATCGGATTCAAATTTGCACTGATTACTTACCAAATAAATCAGAGGAATGAAAATGCGAAAGGATTGAAAGTATTGAGTTATAACGCTCACCTATTTGATTATAAGAGTAGAACAGAAGGAAAATTTGATTCTAATGTCTATACCTGGCTACAAGATCACCCTGCAGATGTCAAGGTTTTTCAGGAGTTTTATCAAGATTACACAACTGCTTCTAGAAATTCTGTGAAGCTATTAGGGAAAGATCAAGATTTCTACACATTCTATCAGCTCATTGAAGGAAACCCTGAGAAGCGATCCTATGGCATGGCAATTTTTTCAAGGTATCCGATCATAAATGAAGGGAAAGTCTTTGACAATAATCATACTAATGGGGCAATTTTTGCAGACATCTTGATCAAAGAAGATACTATCAGGATTTATAATGCTCATTTGGAATCTATGAAAATAAATTCAGATGGTCTAGAAGATATCGAAGGTGTCAAGGAAAATTATAGACAAACACTCGGCAAACTTCACCGAGGTAGTTTGGTGAGAAGTAAGCAGTTGAAATTGTTAGTAGAGCATTACTCCAACAGTCCACATCCAGTGATTCTTATGGGTGATCTAAACGAAATACCCTATTCTTACACTTATTTTAAATTGAGTGAAAAACTTCAAAATGCCTTTGAAAAGGCTGGAAGAGGTTTTGGATTTACTTACAACAGAGTTCTGCTTTTTTTGAGAATTGATCATATTTTTTCTAGCCCGGAAATCATACCTATTCAATTTAAAACACATCGAGAAGTTGATTACTCAGATCATTTTCCAGTTTCCGCCACCTTCACTTGGGAAGGTTTGGAGCTTTAGGCAATCGTTTTTTAAACTTTTGATCCCATTTTTTCTTCATCGGCAAAAGAAGAATCGGAAGCAGAAGTAGATCTGCCAGTAACGCAAATATAAGCGATGCAGCGATCAGTAAACCTGTAAAGTGGGTCACTCCAAACTGACTGAATATCAACAATCCAAAACCTGAAACCAAGATAATTGATGTCTGAATAATCGCCTCACCAGTCTCCAAGAAAGTTCGTTTCAGTCCATAAATAAGATTTTTTCCAGTCATCAGCTCCTGTCGAAGTCTGGTCATAAAGTGAATACTATCATCCACTGCAATCCCAAAAGCAACTGTAAATAAAATCGCCGTTGTGATTTTAAATTCAATTCCAAGTAAGTACATCAACCCAAGCATCCACACTAAAGGGACCAAATTGGGGATTAAAAGAATAAAAGAAATACGCCACGATCTGAAAAGAAATCCTGCAATAATGCCAACTAAAATGAACGCAAGCCCCAGCCCTTTGGCCATTTGCCGAGTAACTGATTGATGTCCTTTATCTATCAAAAATGCAGTCCCAGTCCAACGAATCTGTAAAAATTCAGAGGAGATATTCTGATCTGTAAATTCTTTTAATGTGGCCCTTTTTTCTGTCATTATTAAAGTCCCAAAATCAGCTGATCGAGCGCTCAATCTGCCAGTCTTGAGGTCCTTGCTTACTATTTTTCCATCCGCATCTCGAAAAGCTGGCTCAAGGAATCGCTGCATACGGATATATTGACCTCTGGATGGTAAGGAAAAAGCCCGAGCATTTCCTTGATTTTGAGCTTGGTTTAAAGATTTGACAACAGTCAACGGAGATATTATTTGGCCGCCATTGAACAAGCGGTCCACTTCATTTTCCAAGTCATTTAACTCTTGAAGCACTTTGAGATCTAACAAATTCTTGGCACCTGGACCTACTGACAAATGAATCTCGAGTGGATTGGAGCCACCAAATTGTGAATCAAAATATGAAAATGACTTTTGAATCGGGTGATCTTCAGGAAGATTATCCAATAAAAAACCATTGATTTTGACTTGAGACCCTACTAAGCCAGAAATTACAGTTAATCCCACAAATCCAAAAGCAATCAATCTTCGTTTTCTTAGCAGCCATAAAAACAAGGCATTCAAGTTGATTAGACTTTTTAGCTTAGGATTTTCTGCAGGGGTCCCTATTCGAAATAAGTAAAGTAAACCGGGAGCGATTAAAATCACAGCTAAAAACATGACCAAAATCCCTAGACCAGTAGTCAATCCAAATTCCTTTAATGCAGGGATAGAGGTGAAATAGAGAGAAAAAAAGCCAAGTGAGGTAGTTAAAATGGTAAGCCAAACTGGTACAAGAAGCGATTTGAATACTGCACGAATTGCTTTGGTCTTAGTCACACCAGTCCTCAACTTCTTGATCAAGTGATTGAAAAAATGAATCAGCGAACTCAATCCCACGATCAGAAAAATAGTGGGCTGCATGACCGACATCACATCCAAGGCTTTGCCTAAATACAAAATCAATCCAAAAGCCCATACGACACCGATGACCAGAATCACAAAGGGAATAAATACACCCCACCAAGTTCTAAAAATCAAGGCTAGCATAACTAACATTAAGAAGATCGAGCACCCAAAAAATAAGCCAAACTCCCGCTGCATAAGAGATACAAAATCGCCTTGGGCCTGAATCTTTCCAGCTACTGCCTTAATCTCAAGATGGGATTCTTGGATTAATTGATTAATCTCAAAATATAGGTCATCTCCATTTTCTTTGCTGATATTCTGCTCATTTTTAATCCATAAGAGTAGGCTCTCTCCATCCTTAGAAATTAACTCAGAACGGAATTGCTTCAACACCTCCTGCTGACTTACTAGCGTTTTTGGATCTGACCAATCCAAAACCTTAACTGTTCGCATCCCGAAAATACCAATTATCGGTTTTTCGAGATTGAGAATGGAAATCACCGTATCCACCCGACTGAGCTTACCAATATCAAGTTGAAGATCTAGAGCCTCCGCCAAAAAAGAAGAATCTAGTAATTCTCCATTTGCATTACTTACTGCCAGTAGCAAATAGTCGTTATCATTTTCAAATTTATTTCTATACGCCTGGTAGAATTCAAGATCATCGTCATTCTGTGGGAAAAACTGCTCAAAATCGTAGTTAAATTGTGGTATTGGTCTAAAAATGAGTAGCAGTACGCTAATCAACCCCGCTATTCCGAGAAAAAAATAAGCTACGGATTTTTGAAACATTAGAATTTCTTGATTGAATTATAAGTCAAATTTAGCATCAAGTATAGTAATAATGATAGTCCTTTGTTCAATTTGGGTTCCATTATCTAGTCGAAGTCCCTAACTTGCCAAAGTTACAATAGCTAATAAATATATGAAGCAATACCACGATTTGATGCGAAAAATCCTTGACGAAGGAGTAAAAAAAGAAGATCGAACCGGAACGGGGACACGCAGTATTTTTGGGCATCAGATTCGATTCGATCTGTCCGAAGGATTTCCAGTCGTGACTACCAAGAAAATACACCTTAGATCGATCATCATTGAACTACTATGGTTTCTTCGCGGGGAATCCAATATTGCCTACTTAACTGAAAACAAAGTCTCTATTTGGAACGAATGGGCAGATGAAAATGGTGATCTCGGCCCTGTCTATGGCTATCAGTGGAGACACTGGCCTGATGGAAAAGGCGGAGAAATCGATCAAATTAAAAATCTGATTCATCAGATCAAAACAAAGCCAGCTAGTAGAAGACATCTGGTAAGCGCATGGAATGTGGCCGATGTGGACCAAATGGCATTACCACCATGCCATACCATGTTTCAGTTCTATGTAGCTGATGGCAAACTCAGTTGTCAACTCTACCAGCGGAGTGCTGACGTGTTTTTGGGAGTTCCGTTTAACATTGCTTCTTATGCGCTATTCACCATGATGATGGCTCAGGTTTGTGGATTGAAGCCGGGGGATTTTGTTCATACCTTCGGAGACGCTCACCTTTATTCTAATCATTTGGAGCAAGCTCATTTGCAGCTAAGCAGGGATATTAGACCACTACCAACAATGAAGATCAACCCTGAGGTAAAAGATATTTTTGAGTTTACCTATGAGGATTTCACCTTAGAAAACTACGATCCGCATCCGCATATCAAAGCAGCTGTGGCGATATAAAAAGATATTTATCAATTACGCGCTACCAAATTGAATGCGTAGTTATTCGGGTTGAAGTATGGTACTACCAAAAAAATTAAAGCTCGAGAACAAAAAGTTAAACACTTTCCGATGCAGGGCGGCGGAATGAGAATAAAATCGGTTCGAAACACCATTGACCATTGATCAAGACTAGACCGAACAATAAATGCTTTTTCTTGATACGTTGCCTTGTAGATTCTTGGAGTCCTTCGTGGTTAAAAATTCCATACCTAAAAAATTTGGGCCAAACCTACCTTATATTGTTCAACCTGAACTATTTATTCTTAATTAATCTCGTTGTGGACCCCGCATAACTTTAGCTCACGTTAGGATTAAAAAAAGCTCTGAATCATTAGATTCAGAGCTTTTTTGTTTAGTTACTCAATTCATATTTGAGTGTTTTTCCTTTCTCAACAGCTGGCAAACCTTCTGTCATCCACAGCGGTGCGGGAGCGCCTTTCAAATAATGATCAAAGAATTGACTCAATCTAATTGAAAGATCTTTTCGGTTTTTACGCTGGACCAGATTATGATCCTCACCATTATATTGAAGCAACCAAGCTGGCTGATTCAGTCGCTTCAAAGCCATAAACATTTCGATTCCCTGGTACCACGGAACAGATCCATCCGCATCATTATGCATAATCAGAACTGGAGTTTTCACGCGATCCATGAAGAACAAGGGGGAATTTTCAAGGTAGTAAATTGGTTTTTCCCAAAGTGTCCCACCAATTCTAGACTGGGTTTGCTCGTATTGAAACATTCTACTCATTCCTGTTCCCCAGCGTATTCCACCATAAGCCGAAGTCATATTCACGACGGGAGCTCCAGCTCCAGCTGCTTTAAACATATTCGTCTGCGTGATCAAATAAGCCACTTGATAGCCACCCCAACTTTGACCTTGGATTGCCATATTATCTGAATCTACGAATCCACGGGCTACAATTGACTGCACGGCCGGAATGATGCAATTGTAGGCAGACGGTCCTGGAAGTCCCAGATCATACTTGATATCCGGTACCAAAACCAAATAATCATTACTTACGAAAAATGGAATATTAATCGTCGATGCGCTAGGAGCCGGAGCTCGGTACCGGTGAATATTGTCACTGTTTCGCTCATAAAAATAAACCATCAAAGGATACTTTTTATTTGGATCAAAATTTTCGGGCTTGTACAGCAAGCCTTCAAGTGGCACTCCATCATTAGCCAGATAAGTTATCAACTCCACTGAGCCCCAATTCACATTAGCTTGTTGTGGATTTAGATCAGATACCTTTGTCAAGTTACTGAATGACAAGTCCCCTAAAAACACATCAGGGTTCGCTACATAAGTTGAGCGATTCAACAAAATCGCATCAGCTTCCTTGGCCTTAGTGAATCCCGTATAGCTATGAGCAGTCATCAACAGCTGCTTTGGTGCAGCTTTTCCATCAATTGATCCAGTATAAAAGCCAGCATCTTTATCTTGGCCATCAAAAGCCGTCAGTAGCAATAATGCCTTTGGATCTATACTTCGCTCGTCTCGATCAAGGACCTGTCTTCTAAAGACAATTGACTCTTTTCTTCCTATTCCCTGAGTAATATTGACAGCTGCTGATGGATTTTTTGGATCTACACGCCAAATATCAAATCGATCGTAAATCAAGATTGCAGCATCTCCAGCAATCCAACCCGCATTCCCATAGCTTCCTGGAAGTGATGGACTATCGTGAATCTCATCATAGAACACAGGCAGCAAAGCAGTCGTTAAGTTTATTTTAGATTTTGAAGCGACATCATATGCTACCCAACTGCTATCTCTCGCATCATACCAACTTACATATTTTCCTTCAGGAGAAATAGAAGGAGAACCAGATGCATCCTTTTCAATCAACGTCTTTTGGCCAGTCTTGAAATCCACTAAATATAAATCTCTACCAGTCTGAATGTCCCAACTATAGCTTCTCCGATAAGGCGAATCTGTGTAAGCAAGACCAAAATCACGCGTCACTTTAGATTCCAGTACCACATTGTCTATCTCAAGAGTACCTAGCTGGGTGATTTTTTTAGTACCTAGATCGATGCTTGCCAAATAGGCTTTCTTTTCTTCTCGAGATCTTCTAACCAACTGCATCGGCTGGATTTCTGCATCTTGCCAACCCCAGATATCCAAGCTCACTCGCTCATCATCTAAAATTGTGGTATCATTTTCATAAGAATAGTCAACATAATCGGCAGCAACTCCAAAAAATAAGCGTGCTTCATTCTCTGAAAACTTCAAGCTCTCGTCTGGGCTTATTCTTCCATTTTGTAAAGTTCCTTGGGACTTTTTTGAAGCAATTTCTTCTGTTTTTCCTGTTAGGGTTGTCGCTAAGAAGAGCGAATGATAAGGCTTCTTTGATTTGGTGGAATCATTGGTCGCCATGTAGGCCAAATATTTAGATTGCTGAGAGAAAGTCATATCTGTGTAAGATGTCATTCCCGCTGATAGCATTTTACTTTGGCCATTTGCAAGGTTGAGCAGATAGATAGCAGCATTATCCAGCGTATCCTCCTCAGCTAAAACATACTGGATAAAATCACCATTCGGTGAAAAACTATATGATTTGACTCGTTCAAAACTGTAACTAATCGATCCATCTAGCTTTCTTACTTCAAGCTTTGTACCGTCTGTTTTCTTTGGCTTATCAGCTTTTAATGTTGAGTCAGCCGTAGATGTGCTATCAGTTTTTGAGGCTTTGGCGGACTTTTCCTTTTCATATTGAATAGCTATCCAGCTTCCTGCCTCCTGAGGAATAGCATATGATTTAACTTTTGGGATTTTGATCAAGTTGCCATTACTCATTTGATAGATAAACAAACTGTCTGATGGCATATTGTCCTTTTTGGTTTTTTTGAGCTTCAATACCCTTACAGAATCAGCTTCGGGTACAATTTTTCCAACTGCAAATGCATCATCTGGACTGAAAACAAAACCAGTTCCTCGAGGAATTGTAATACGATTTTCCGGATTCTTAAAAGATAAAATCTCCAATCGATTATTTCCATCTTGAAGCGAAATTTGGTAGCCTACCCAAACTCCATTTTTGGTGATTTTCTCACTGGATATATTCTCCCATCCATCGTAATCTGCATGAGTAAGTGGCCTTTTTTGCTGTGCAAAGCCGATTTGAGTCGCAAAAACTAGAAAGAGAAAGATTCCTTTCGATAGTCTATCAATCATTTTATTTATGGTTTAGCTTAAATTATTTTTTCAAAAATCATCAAAGATTAGATAAAAGTTTAGTTTTTGGCTTTATTTCTTTCTTGACTTATCAGCCATACTAAATGGCGAAGATTGAGTTTGGCCTTTCTAGATGTAACAAGCTCGAAATATCTTGACATAGGTCTCAGAGGATGTGATTTTGACTTTTATGGTATTTTTGTGAAAACTTTCACTGTCCACTTTTGAAAACTTCTTATCTAATAAATAGTGAAGCCTGAATTCACGATTAAAAAATAAGATCATATTTTTTTACGGAAATGAGGACTTTCATCGCAATAAAAATACTTACACCAGATTTCCTTTGCCCAACCGTTTAAAAAAAAAGTCGATTTAGATCGGATAATTATTTTTTGTGATCGATTTAAATTTCTGTGGAGTATAACTGGAGAAACTAAAAACCGACTTACAATCTGGAAGTTTTCGTAGCAAATAATCAATTCGTTATTTTAAATATTTCTCCCAAAACCTCAAAGCCAGAAACTCTACCTTTGGCATTCACCTCAATCAAAATCTTGACTTCGCCAATTGACTGGCTCTTTTTATTTCTGAATAAGAGAAGTGAATAACTACCAATCATATTTAATGTGTTTTACTTCCAAGTCCAATGGGTGTCCAGATTTCTAGATATATTCTCTTCTATCATTGGGAGCTCTTCTATTTTTAATTCTGAGGCTTTCGAGTTGGCTTTACTCTCAAATTCTCTCGGAATATTTTTTAATGTTGGTCGATTGTATTCAATCGTATTTAGTCTTGCTTCATTTAGATCTGAAATCTCTTGAGTTTTTATCCCTTTCACTACCATTGGGAATTGATTAACCAAAAAGAGCAAACTATTAGAGCGGTGGGTCTTAAAAAAAGCACTGCGCATTCGAATAGATTGAATTTACCCGGAAACGCACAAACAAAATTTTCATGCGCGTAAAATTGCATCTAAAAATTACTAAAAAACAACAAAAAAGTCTTGCCAGTGACAAGACTCTTTTCAGAATATAAACCCAAATATAACTTTAATGATTAAAGTTCTTAAAGAAGCATTTAGATCTGAGACCTATCGAAGCCCAAATTTTAATTTGAAAAAATCTAAATTTTCAGAATATTAACCTATTCATTGTAGGTAAGACAAAGTAAAGTGATTTTTTTTTCAATTACAAATTGAAAAAAAAAATTGCTATAATTTGAATAATCTGTAATTTATGGGTGTATCTTTTGATGAAAAGCTAATTACACCCAAAAAAAATGGACAAAACTTTAGACGTTGACAATATAGACCTAAAAATTATTTCTCTTTTAAACGAGGACGCAAAGACACCCTACACAGAAATTGCCAAAAAAGTATTTGTAAGCTCTGGCACAGTACACGTTAGGATGAAGAAACTAGAAGATATGGGAATTGTTAAAAGCGCCACATTAAATATCGATTTTGCTAAACTAGGATTTGATATTTCCGCATTTTTAGGAATTTACTTAGAAAAAAGTTCACTCTATGACAATGTGATTGAACGACTAAGAAGTATCTCTGAAGTAGTAAGTGCCTATTACACCACAGGAAACTACTCCATCTTTGCTAAGATAATTTGTAGAGACACCAATCACCTAAGAACAGTACTTGACAATATTCAAAAAGTAGACGGAATCGACCGTACAGAAACTTTGATAGTATTGGAAGAATCAATAAATCGACCAATTCAGTTTTTTGATAAGGAGAAATAATATTATTAAGACCAAATCCAAATAACAAATTTAGAGGTTTCCATATTTGTAAGTCTTGATCTACAAGAACTTTTTTTTTAAAAGAAATACCTTTTGGACTTCATTTTGAACTGTTTTATTCGAAATATTGTATAAGGATTAGAAATTTAAAAAGGTTGCAAACATTATAATTTCCTTAAATGTTGTTACCCTGTAGTTAAAATATAATTAGTCTAAATAACTCGCCAAACATGAGCAAAGACAACCGAATTTTAGAAGAGTTAACTTCAAAAGAATATGAACACGGCTGGTCAGTCAATTATGAAGCTGATGAGGCGGAAATAGGTTTAAATGAAGGTATTATCCGATGGATCTCTGCAAAGAAAGAAGAGCCCAAATGGCTATTGGATTGGAGGTTGAAGGCGTTCAAAATTTGGCTTGATATGAAAGAGCCCACTTGGGCAAACGTTCATTACCCTAAAATTGATCTCCAAGCGTTGAGATATTATTCAGCTCCAAAGCAGGCAAATAAGTCTAAGAAGTTAGATGATGTAGATCCTGAACTATTAGATATATACAAGCGATTAGGTATTAATCTCAATGAGCAGAAGCGACTTCAGGGAATTGCTGTAGATATAGTACTTGATTCTGTCTCAGTTGCCACCACATTCAAAGATACCTTAAGTAAATTGGGTATCATATTTTGTTCGTTCTCAGAAGCAGTAAAAGAACACCCGGAACTTGTTCAAAAATACTTGGGAACAGTGATTCCAAGTAATGATAATTACTACGCAGCATTAAATTCAGCAGTATTTTCTGATGGTTCGTTTTGTTACATTCCAAAAGGTGTTCGATGCCCAATGGAGCTTTCAACCTATTTCAGAATCAATGCTGCAAACACAGGACAATTCGAGCGTACCTTAATAATTGCTGATGATGAGTCATATTGCAGCTACCTGGAAGGATGTACAGCGCCACAACGTGACGAGAATCAACTTCATGCAGCAGTAGTGGAAATCTATGCCGGAGCACACGCAGAAGTCAAATATTCTACTGTACAAAACTGGTATCCTGGAAGCAAAGAAGGGAAAGGTGGAATTTTCAATTTTGTGACTAAGCGAGGTATTTGTGCAGGGGATTATTCGAAAATTTCTTGGACCCAAGTTGAAACAGGATCAGCAGTAACTTGGAAGTATCCTTCTTGTATTCTCAAAGGTGATTATTCTATCGGTGAATTTTATTCAGTAGCTGTGACTAACAATTACCAACAGGCCGATACAGGAACTAAAATGACCCATATTGGTAAAAACACGAAGTCAAGAATTGTCTCTAAGGGAATTTCAGCAGGTAAATCTCAAAACTCCTACCGAGGCCAAGTGCAGGTAATGAAGCGTGCTACAAACGCGCGGAACTTTTCGCAGTGTGATTCCTTATTAATGGGAGATAGATGCGGAGCTCATACCTTCCCTTACATTGATATCAATAATTCATCGGCTAGAGTAGAGCACGAAGCAACAACATCCAAGATTGGTGAAGACCAGATTTTCTATTGCAATCAGCGAGGAATTTCAACAGAGGATGCTGTAGCCTTGATTGTTAATGGCTATGCAAAAGAGGTGTTAAATCAACTTCCCATGGAATTCGCAATAGAGGCTCAAAAGCTTTTGGCTTTAACACTCGAAGGCTCTGTAGGATAAGAAGTTCCGACTAATAATTGGAAAATCTCAAATTTAAAATTTCAAAATATGTTATCAATAAAGAATTTACATGCTTCGATAGAAGGTACACCGATATTAAGGGGAATAAACTTAGAAGTAAAGGCCGGAGAGGTTCATGCAATCATGGGCCCCAACGGTTCAGGTAAATCTACTCTTGCTTCTGTCTTGGCAGGCAGAGAAGAATACGAAGTAACTGAAGGGGAAGTAATATTTAATGGCAAAAATTTGCTTGAATATTCTCCGGAAGTTCGTGCAAGAGAAGGGATATTCCTTGCCTTTCAATATCCGGTAGAAATCCCCGGAGTAAGTTCTACCAATTTTCTCCGGACTGCAGTAAATCAAGTTCGAGAGTATCGGGGTCTTGAGGCGCTTGACGCTGTCAAGTTTTTAACCTTGATGAAAGAAAAGATGAAATTGGTTGAGATCGACAAAAAGTTATTGAGTAGATCGCTTAACGAAGGATTCTCTGGAGGCGAAAAGAAACGAAATGAGATCTTTCAGATGGCTATGCTAGACCCTAAGTTGTCTATTTTAGATGAAACTGATTCGGGATTGGATATCGATGCCTTGAAGATTGTGTCAAATGGTGTCAATCAATTAAAGACAAAGGATAATGCAACCATTTTAGTTACGCATTATCAACGGCTCTTAGACTACATCATACCTGATTACGTGCATGTGCTTTACAAAGGACGGATTGTAAAATCTGGCTCTAAAGAACTCGCATTGGAACTGGAAGATAGAGGATATGATTGGATCAAGGAAGCAGTCGATTCAGAAGCTACAGTTTGATTTTCAACCAAAGATTCCAACTTATGAGTACGCTTACGCAACAAAATAAAATCAGTGATTTGATTAACCATTCTGGTACCGGATTTGAATCAGCCAGAAATTCAGCAAAAGAAATTTTCAAGCAGCAGGGAATGCCAGCGTTGAAAGCTGAAGAATATAAATTCACTTCAATTACAAAAAAACTTGATTCGTTCCTCACTAATTCATTGCAAGCAAAAGCCTTTGAAGTAAGTGTAGATAGGGTGAAATCATCAGTTTTCGAAGGTTTCGAAGGAGATGTTTTGGTATTTTCCAATGGAATTTATCAACCATCACTCTCCGATAAAATTGAAGAATTATCAATTTCTTCAATCTCAGCAGTCGCTGATTGTCCGATTGGCAGCATCGCAAAACCTGAGAAAGATATATTTTGTGCATTGAATCAGGCTTCTTTTCAAGATGGAGTCTTTATCTCTATTCCTAACAAAGTGAAACTTGAACGCCCGGTTTTATTTTTATTTCTGAATGAGGTTTCTGATGCCCAAGTCATTCAGCCTAGAATTTGGATCGAATCTGGAGACTTCTCTGAGGCCACATTCATAGAACAAACAGTCCAATTGAATGAGTCACCAACGTTCGTCAATAAAGTCATAGAAGTGAAAGGAGGCATGAATACTCACCTTCATCACTATAGATTACAGAACGAAGGGAAAAATTATATTGAAGTAAGTAATATTGAAACTGATTTATTGAAAGACTCCACATTTAACTCAGTGGTTATTTCACTTTCAGGTGATATGATTCGAAATAATTTGACTATCAATATCTTAGGAAGTAATTCGGAAGGCAATATGTATGGCTTATACTTACTCAATGGTAAGTCTCATGTTGACAATCATACCAATGTAGACCATACAGTTCCTCATTCAGAATCAAATGAGCTGTATAAGGGTATTATGGCTGATTATTCGAGAGGAGTTTTTAACGGAAAGATCTTTGTACGTCAAGACGCTCAGAAAACAAATGCTTTTCAACAGAATAATAATATCCTACTATCCGAAAATGCCGTGGTCAACACTAAGCCACAATTAGAAATCTGGGCAGATGATGTGAAGTGTTCTCATGGCTGTACAACCGGCCAATTGGACGAAGAAGCATTGTTTTACCTTCAGGCAAGGGGGATAGGTAAACTTCAAGCCAAAGGTTTATTGCTTTATGCTTTTGCTGGAGAGGTTTTGGAGCATATTGGTGATGATCCTTTCAAAAAATACTGTACACAATTAGTAGAAAATCGCTTAGGTTCTAAATTTTAAACATACATGAATTTTGATATCGAAAAAATTAGAGGTTTGTTTCCTGTGCTTCATCAGAAAGTACATGGTAAACCTTTGGTATATTTTGACAACGCAGCAACAACTCAAAAACCCCAATCCGTTCTGGATGCTTTGACGGGTTATTACAATAATGATAATTCGAATATTCACCGAGGTGCGCATGCATTAGCAGATCGAGCAACCCGCTATTTTGAAGAAACTCGTGATGCTATCAGGGAGTTTGTCAATGCAAGGGAAGCCGCTGAGATCATCTTTACCAAAGGAACCACTGAAAGCATCAATTTAGTAGCGGCTACTTTCGGTAGAAAATTCATCAAAAAAGATGATGAGATAATCATTTCCACAATGGAGCATCATGCGAATATTGTTCCTTGGCAAATGCTTTGCGAAGAAGTAGGCGCAATACTCAAAATCATCCCAATCAGCGAATCAGGAGAGATTTTATATGAGGAGTTTGAAAATCTGCTTTCCCCAAAAACAAAACTGGTCAGTATTGTACATGCCTCTAACACTTTAGGCACCATTAATCCTGTCAAAAAAATAATTCAAGCCGCACACTCAGTGGGAGCGAAAGTTCTGCTGGACGGTGCTCAAAGCACTAGTCATTTAGAAGTAGATGTCCAAGCATTAGATTGTGATTTTCTAGCTTTCTCAGCACACAAACTTTACGGGCCTACAGGACTGGGTGTACTTTATGGCAAAAGAGAAATTCTTGAAATTATGCCTCCATTCCTAGGCGGTGGAGAAATGATAAAAGAAGTAACTTTTGAAAAATCTACTTATAATGAGATTCCATTCAAGTTCGAAGCGGGAACTCCAAATATTGCAGATGTGATCGCTTTCAAATCTTCCCTAAACTTCATTAATGGATTAGGGAAGAAGGTGATTAAAGCACACGAAGATGATTTATTGGCATATGCCAATGAAAAAATGAGTGAAATTAAAGGGTTTATTCCAGTGGGTACCGCAGCAGAAAAAGTTAGTGTCATATCATTTAATATTAATGGGATGCACCCCTATGATGTGGGGATGATGCTGGATGCAAATGGAATTGCTGTAAGAACAGGGCATCATTGCACGCAACCCCTAATGAAAAGATTAGGATTGGAAGGAACTGTGAGAGCATCGTTTGCTGTTTACAATTCGAAATCAGAAATCGATGCTATGGCAGAAAGTGTTGCTAAAATCGCAAGAATCAAAAATAAATGAATAGCATACTAGAAATTCAGGACGAGATTGTATCAGAATTTGAAATCTTGGGTGACGACAAAGAATCGACAATCTACTTCATAATGGAGTTGGGTAGTGGATTAGAGTCTTTGCCCGAGGTAGCTAGAATTGAAGATAACATCATCAAGGGATGCCAATCCAAGGTATGGCTGATAGCAGAAGAGCAAGATGGTAAAGTTCATTATATGGCTGATTCCAATACGGATATCACTAAAGGACTGATTTCGCTGTTGCTTCGAGTATTGAATGATCGAGTGCCGGAAGAGATTTTAAATGCAAAGCTAGATTTTGTAGAGCGAATTGGAATGGGTTCCATTATCGGCAGCCAACGGTCCAATGGATTTGCCTCAATGATTAAGCAAATTAAATTATTTGCAATTGCTATTCAAAGTAATCAAACTGTATAATCAAATGGAAACAGAGCAAAAAGAAAATAGCGTAGGACAGATTGAAGACTTAAAAGAAAAAGTCGTTCAAGCGATCAAACTGGTCTATGATCCGGAGATTCCTGTTGATGTATATGAGCTTGGCTTGATCTATGAAATTACGATTTATCCAGTAAATAATGTCTATGTATTGATGACATTGACATCCCCAAATTGCCCCTCTGCTGAATTTATACCTTCAGAGGTTAAAGATAAAATCCAGCAAATACAAGGGATTAATAATGTTGAACTAGAACTCACATTTGATCCACCATATGCCCAAGATATGATGTCTGAAGCAGCAAAACTTGAATTAGGATTTTTATAAACAAACCAATAAAACTTACAATACTATGTATCCAGAGGAACTAATAGCTCCAATGAGAGCGGAACTTTCGAGTATCGGATTTAAAGAATTCAGAACAGCAGAACAAGTAGCTACGCATTTAGGTGCTGACCATAAGGGAACGACTCTAGTAGTGGTTAATTCAGTTTGTGGTTGTGCTGCAGGTGCTGCTAGACCTGGGATCACCTATGCTGTAGAAAATGCAAAAGTAAAACCAGATACCCTTGCCACAGTATTTGCAGGGAATGATAAAGATGCAGTAAACAAAATAAGAGAATTGACTCTTCCCTATCCTCCTTCATCACCCGCTATGGCCCTTTTCAAAAATGGAGAACTAGTACATTTTATAGAGCGTCATCATATTGAAGGAAGAAATGCTAAGATGATCGGTGATCATTTGGTAGAAGTATTTGAACATTTCTGTGTATAAAAATTAGCCCCGTAGGGGCTTTTTATTAGTTACTTTTTGAAAGTATTTAAGACTTTAGGAAATTTAACTTTCGGTTAAATTTTATTTCATTTGAGAGTTGGTTTTTTTTGAAAGAATCTACGAAAAGGATAATTATATCTTCATTCTATCGAATAATAGCGTGAAATTCTTAGCCTTTTTACTAACTTGACAGCTCAATTTGGGGCTTTATCCAAATGACAAAACAACTAAATTATTTATGTCTGAATCAGCTAAACTTTCCTACAAAGGACAAGTATTTGAATTTCCAATAATCACTGGTACCGAAAATGAGTCTGCGATAGATATTTCTAAACTCCGCCAAGATTTGGGATTGATCACCATCGATCCGGGATATAAAAACACAGGTGCTACTAGAAGTGCGATCACTTTTCTAGATGGAGAAGAAGGTATTCTTCGATATAGAGGTTATCGGATTGAGGACCTTGCAGAGAAATCCACATTCTTGGAAGTTTCCTACCTTCTTATTTATGGAGAATTGCCAACAGAATCTGAGTTTGGAAAGTTTTCCAAAGCAATCACCCATCATACGCTAGTACATGAGGACATCAAAAAGATTCTTGAAGGTTTTCCATCCAATGCCCATCCAATGGGAGTTTCATCCTCCTTAGTTTGTGCGTTGACTGCATTCTATCCAGAGTCACTAAATGCAAATAGAAATGAGGATGAAATTAACTTGAGTATAATCAGGTTGATGGCAAAGATGCCAACTTTCGCAGCTTGGGCTTATAAGAACGAGCAAGGGCATCCAGTAAATTATCCTGATAATTCACTGGACTATTGCTCTAATTTCCTGAAAATGATGTTTGCACTTCCCGCTGAGAAGTATGACGTAGATCCTGTGATAGCTTCCGCTTTAGATAAATTGTTGATTCTTCACGCGGATCACGAACAAAACTGTTCTACATCCACCGTGAGAATTGTAGGTTCGTCTCAAGCTAGTATTTATGCTTCAATCTCAGCCGGAATCAACGCGCTCTGGGGTCCGCTTCACGGTGGAGCTAATCAGTCAGTAATCGAGATGCTCGAAGCAATAAAAGCTGACGGTGGCGATGCAAAGAAATACTTGGACAAAGCAAAAGATAAAAATGATCCATTCCGTCTAATGGGATTTGGACATCGCGTCTATAAGAACTTTGATCCACGCGCTAGAATCATCAAAAAAGCAGCAGATGATGTGCTATCCAAATTGGGGGTCAATGATCCAATTTTAGATATCGCGAAAGAATTAGAATATGCTGCGTTGAATGATCAGTATTTCATCGATCGTCAATTGTATCCTAATGTCGATTTCTACTCTGGAATTATTTATAGAGCACTTGGAATTCCCACTGAGATGTTCACTGTAATGTTTGCGCTTGGAAGACTTCCGGGGTGGATCGCACAATGGAAAGAGATGCGGGAGAATAAAGAGCCTATTGGAAGACCAAGACAAGTCTATATTGGTGCCAATGAGCGTGATTACGTGTCCATGAGTAAACGTTAATCTGAGTTTGAAAGAATCAAAAAAACCAGCCTTTTGCTGGTTTTTTTGATTTACGAGGTTGTAAACAAGCTGATTTTGACACATTTTTGAAGTCTGATACTATCCAAACTAATTTACCATGACGATTACAAATTTAGAGGAAGCAAAAAACCTTACCCAACAGTTTACTTCCAAACCAAGCACTGAAGATTTGCTGAAACTTTATGGCCTCTATAAACAAGCTACAGCAGGCGATAACCTCACAGAACGACCAGGGGGTTTTGATTTCAAAGCTGCCGCAAAATACAACAGCTGGACTCACTTCAAGGGTACTTCAAAAGAACAAGCTGAAGCTTTGTATATTAGTTTAGTTGCCGAATTAGCCAGCAAGCATATATAAAACCAAATCCTGAATAATCAGGCTTTATTTTTTCGCTCAAACCAACTGGCGATCACGGATCCTGCGATAAGCTGTTGAATATGGTATAACATCAATGGAAGGAGCACCAATCCCAAAATAGCCGGATCAGGAAAAATTATCTTTCCGATCACCACTCCTTGAACCAGCGATTTCTTAGATCCACAAAACAAGGCAGTAATGCGATCTTCGAGTTGGAAGCCTAGCATTTTGCTGAGTGAAGAAACCAGTAACCAGACCAAAAAAAACAATCCCAGCATGGAGATACTGATCATAAAAAGTGTGGCTATCCGATAAGGAGAAAAAACCTCCTGAGCAAATGATTGTGCAAATGAGGTATATACGATGACCATAATAACGCTTTGATCCAAGTATTTCAACTTTGAGATTTGCCTAGCTATTCTCGGAAAGATAACTGCATGGAGCGCCAATCCTGCTAAAACAGGAAGAATGACTTTGAATGTCAACTCAATAAGAGTAGATGTGAAATCTATTGGAATCCCAGAGGCCTCGCCCAAAATCCCCATCCAAGCTGGAGTGATCACCACGCCAATCAGACTTGAAATACTTGCATTGAAGATTGCTGCAGGTATATTACCTCTAGCAATAGAAACCATCACTACAGAAGCGCTTACGGTTGAAGGCAATACAGACAAATAACTGATTCCCAATCGAAAATCATCTGGAATCCAGGGACTTATCTTGAGAAACACCCAGACCAAAGCAGGGAATAAAAGAAAGGTAGTCAGTTGAATCAGTAAATGAAGTTTCCAGTTTTTCAGCCCAGTTCTAAGTTGTACGGGATTAAGTTTTACCCCATAAAAAAAGAAAACTAATCCTATACCTAAATTAATAATGATTTTCCACGGGAACCCCGAGTCTATGGATCCAAAAGTGGGAAATAACCAACCTAAAAATATGGCTGTAAATAAACTAAGTAGAAAACCATTGATTCCTACTTTGGCAAGCAATGGTCTGATTCGAGATAAAATCAAGAAAGCAGTCTTTTAAAATTGTCACTAATGATCGCTGTGGCAATCGCCACATTAAGCGACTCTGCCTCACCAAAGCCAGGAATTGTCACTTTTTTAGTCACTAGATTTTCCAAGTCACTTGAAATACCTTTTGACTCATTTCCCATTAAAATTACTCCTGGCTCAAGCTTACTCATCTGATGAATATTTTCACCATCTAAGAAGGCTCCGTAGACAGGACTATTCCATTTTGCGAATAGTTGAGCCAAATCCCCATAGAAAAATTTGACCCGGCTAAATGAACCCATACTAGCCTGAATCACCTTAGGATTATAAAATTCTGCTGTTTGAGTAGAAAAAACTAAATGATGGATCCCGTACCAGTCGGCAATTCGAATGATCGTACCCAAGTTACCGGGATCTCGTATATCATCCAGCCCTATCACCAATTGGCCTGATGGAAAATCAAAACTCTCATTCGATTTCATCTTCACGACAGCTAAAGCGCTATCGTTACTTTGATATTGACCTAGCCCTTCAAGTTGGCTTTGGGTTACCGAGATTACCTCACAGGAGGCTTTGGAAACCTTCAATTGATGATTGTCCAAAAACTGAGCTGTCGCCAAAAGAACAGTGACTTGAAATGATGAGTTTAAAACCTCAAGTACACTTTTTTCTCCCTCGACAAAGAAGCGCTGTTCCACATTTCGGAATTTCTTCTGATGTAAGGATTTAATAAACTTAACCGTATTTTTGCTAAGCATAAGGAATATTCGCCCATTTTGAAATCCCTCAAATATATACTTTTTCTTTCTTCGGCCTTGGTGCTTTCGGCTTGTTCCTTAACTAAGAATCTGGAGGATGGTGAATATGCGCTCTATGAAAATAAAATCAAAGGAATAAAAACAGCAGATGAGGAGGCCTTGGCCAACCTCTACATTGCCAAGCCAAATATTCGAATTCCACTGACCAATAAATCATTAGGGGTGAGTATCTATCGGATCGGTGAAGCCTTTTATGATCGTGTCAAAGTGGAGAATAAGCTTAAAGACGCTATTCAGGATCTTGATAGTACCCGGAATTTATTAACTGAAAATCAAGAAAACAATAAATTGATCAAGCGATCAGACAAGCTCGCTTCAGAGATTAAGACTTATGAGGAAAAGCTGGAATTTGGGAATTTTTTAATGCGGACAGGAAATCCGGTAACGAAACTTGATAGCAGTGAAGTGACTCGAACGGTCTCTGAACTAGACAACTACCTATATAATCACGGATATCTGGATAGCGAAGTGACCTATGAGGTGGCTACCAAAAAAAAGAAAGCAGAGGTTATTTATCTGGTCAACGAGAAACAACCCTATCTCATTGATTCTATTTACACTTCTACTGAGAATAAAGAAATCTTAAAACTTCTTCGGGAAAACAATTCCGATACTCACCTTCACGTAGGGGATAAATATATTCAGGATGAGTTTGTAGCAGAACGAAATCGAATTGAGGATCTTTTAAAGAATGATGGCTTTTTCATGTTTGATAAAAGCTTCATTGATTACAATTTGTATTACGATTCGAGCAAACGAACAATCAATATTCAGCAACGAATCCTTCAACCCGCTTTTGCAGAGAAGCATGAGGTTTACACCATTGATTCAATCTCATTCTCAGTCAATCCTCCAAGCAAAGACTTCACAGATCAAGATATTTTCAAGGAATATCAAGGAGTAAATTTTGATTTCTATAGAGATCGCTACTCAGAGAAAGTTCTTTCTTCTCGTATTTTCTTTCAAAGAGGTGAGGTCTATAACCGATCAAGTTTCATCGAAACGCAAAAGCAGTTAAGTAATCTCGATCTCTTTCGATTTATCAATATTTCTTTTGATACGCTTGGTACATCCCTAAATGCAAAAATCATCACCCAACCTAATCAAAAATATCAGTTGACCAATCAGTTGGGATTGAGCATTACCGAGCAGCTTCCGGGGCCCTTTTTCAGCGCCTCACTACGGAATCGAAACTTCTTCCGTGCGGGCGAAATACTGGAATACAACTTCCGGGCGGGATTGGAAGGAGTTGCATCTGCCACAGATCAAGGAGTCTATCAAAGCCGTGAATTGGGGACTTCTGCATCCGTGATCTTTCCGAGATTTCTGATTCCATTCTACCAAAGTAGCTTGCAAAAGTTCGGTAAATACAATCCGAATACCCGAACACAGCTAGGATATAACTACACTAACCGACCCGAATATACCCGAAGCGGTTTGAACGGATTAATATCCTATACTTGGGCAACACGAAACAATCGACAGCAATTCACTATCAATGCTGCTGACCTGAACTATATCCGAACTCCTCAGATTCAAGATGAATTTCTACAAATATTAGTCGATCTTCAGAATCAAGGAAACAACTTGATTTGGTCTTTCCTGCCCTCATTTATCAGTTCGATTTCTGCACAATCGGTCATCAATTTCAACCAATACGGAAACTTCACAAAAAATCGTGCCTCCCTATTGAGATTATTCGCAGAAAGCGGAGGGACAACACTCAATTTTCTGAATGTCGCAGACAATAGTGTAGTTACCGATTTTGCAAATTTTCAATGGCTGAAGTTTCAGGCTGACTTTAGACGGTACTACCCGATTGATAGTAAGCAAACCTTGGCTTATCGCGCTAATTTCGGAATAGCTCAACCTTATGGGATCAGTAATGGAATCCTTCCCTATGAGAAGTATTTCTTTGCAGGTGGGGGTACGAGTATCCGCGCTTGGCAAGCTAGGCGACTTGGCCCAGGAAGCTATTCTCCTCAAGTCGGTGAGCGGGGTCCATACGATTACCCAATTGAGCAGCCAGCAGAGATGATTTTTGAGACGATGCTCGAATACAGAAGAAAGCTGCTCGGCTACTTCGATCTGGCAGTCTTTATAGATGCCGGAAATTCCTGGATGATTGGATTAGATAATTCACGCCCTGGCGCAGATTTTAGATTCAACCGATTTTACAAAGAACTCGCCGTGGGTACTGGAATCGGACTGCGAATGGATTTTGATTTTCTAGTTATCAGACTGGATATGGCTACCAAAGCAATAGATCCTGCCCAACCCGAGGGTAATCGATGGGTACTGGATAATGTGACATTTAAAAACCTACTTGGAGTCAGAGGACAGACTGTGATCAATTTCGGTATAGGATACCCATTTTAATAGATTTTATTGAACTAATGGCAAGAAAAACAAAAGAAGAGATAGCTGAAATCTATCAGAAGATGCAAAACCACATTTGCGAGGCCATAGCTGTAGCAGATGGGAAAGGATACTTTGAAGAGGATAAGTGGAATAGACCAGAAGGCGGCGGCGGTAGAACTCGAGTCTTTCGCGATGGAGAAATTATTGAAAAAGGTGGCATTGCTTTTTCTGCAGTGCATGGACCAACTCCAAAAAAAATCTTGGCTAAACTTGGCTTGACAGCGGGAGATTTCTTTGCAACGGGAGTATCCATAGTAATTCACCCCAAAAGCCCCATGATGCCGATCATTCATATGAACATCAGGTACTTTGAAATGGAAAATGGAGTTCATTGGTTTGGAGGTGGGATTGATTTGACACCCCATTACATTGTACCTAAAGACGCTACCTTTTTTCATAAAAATTTAAAAGCTACTTGCGATAAATTTGATGCAGATTATTACAACAAATTTAAGTCTTGGGCAGATGATTATTTCTTTCTCAAACATAGGAATGAAACTCGCGGGATTGGTGGGATATTTTTCGATCGACTAGAAGCTACTTCTGATGCCCATTTTGAGAATTTATTAGAATTTAGTTTGGCTTTAGGTAGACTATTCCCTGAAATCTACGGGCATTATATGAGACAGAATTCTCAAATCCAGTTTGGAGATCTGGAAAAATCTTGGCAAAATTTGCGTAGAGGAAGGTATGTGGAGTTTAATCTAGTTTGGGATGCCGGAACTAAATTTGGATTAGATACCAATGGAAGGACTGAAAGTATCTTGATGAGTATGCCTCCAATAGCAAATTGGGAATATATGCATGAAGTTGAAGAAAACAGTCCCGAACATTTTACACAAGAACACTTAAAAAAGGGAATTGATTGGTTGACCTATTCCAAAAATGATTGAAGAGCTAAAGGCTATTGATGAGAAATTATTCATCTGGTTAAATTCGTTTCATGCAGATTGGCTGGACCCAATCGTATTTCAGATGACCGAGACGATTACTTGGATTCCTTTTTATGCGATTCTGATTTATTTTATTTATCGGGCAGATCACAAAGGGATTTGGTGGGTTTTAGCCGGAGCGGCAATCACAATATTACTATCAGATCAAGTTACTTCTGGGTTTATGAAGCCTTTCTTTGAACGCTTGAGGCCTTGCCACGAAGAACGTCTGGAAGGAACCATCCATAATTATGGTAGGTGTGGAGGTCTTTTCGGATTTGCCTCTTCCCATGCCGCAAATACCTTTGCCATCGCAACTTTTTTAAATGTTAAACTTAGAGGTAAGCTTCCTTATTTAAAGTGGCTTTTTCTTTGGGCATTTATTGTTTCGTACACACGAATTTATCTAGGAGTACACTATCCTTTTGATATTCTTTCAGGGGCAGTGGTCGGCGCCGCTGCAGGATGGATCTCTTGGTTTTTGACTGTGACTGTCAGACTAGAAATCCTAAAAAAAATATTAAAATGACAAGACTGGGAAATTTATATTCCTGCAATAGATTTTTATATTTTCCAAGCAGACCACATCCAGCTAGGTACTAATTTGGATTTAAAGGAGGACTCGTTTTTAGAGTTCTCCAAAATAAATAGTTCTTCAAGTCAGCTGTACCATTATAATTTTACAGTGAGAGGAAAAGTGATATACTGTTTTCCTCTTTTTATTAATACTAATCAAAACCTAGAAATCTTATCTTTAGATTTGTAGACAGAATTCAACCCTCCGTATTTCGCTACTGAGAGAAATTGTCACCCAGTATTTTAATAATGATTCTTTGCCCGACTCAAAATAATGAGATAAGAATCACAGTTCAAAATGACATCTCATTTTAATGAAAAGACTCCTACTTTCCCTTAGCATTGTTTTCATCGTGCTGACAGCTCAAGCTCAAGATTCAATCGACTATAGCTCGAATAAATTCAATCAGTTTAAGGTGGTTCCGCTCCCTGCAATCGGCTCAAACCCTGCCAATGGTTGGCTTTTTGGAATTGCTCCTTCAGCAACTTGGAGGATGGGCGATCCTGAGACTACACACCTTTCTAATCTGGTAGGCAACTTGCTATACACTACCAAAAAACAATGGATTTTCAGCTCGAGAAGTACGGTTTTCCTGAATGAAGACGATTGGATTTTGGTTGGTGATTGGAGGTATTTCATCACGTCTCAGCCAACTTTTGGCCTTGGCAGCAGCAGCCCAAATGATCCGGCAAAAAACCCAAATCAGCAAGGCGTATACTGGGGCGAGCAGCAAATGGATTACAGCTGGATACGTTTCTATGAAACAGTATTGAAGCGAGTTGGTGATTCTAAGTTTTACTTAGGCGTAGGATATCACCTGGATGTATTTTCAAAAATTGAAAATTTTATTGAGACAGAAACCCTTGACGACTTGAATTTTTCTCATGATTTCTACAATCAGCAATTGGGATTTAACACCGATAAATACACTGTTTCTGGTTTGACCTTTAATGCCATTATGGAAAATAGAGACCTTGCAGTCTCTCCTTATGAAAAGAATTTTGCTTTGATTTCTTATAAGGTAAACCCTTCGTTTCTAGGTTCGGATCAAAGCTCCTCTACCCTATTACTCGATTACAGACAGTACATTAGTGTAAGTGAAAAGCGAAAAAGACACTTGGTGGCCCTTTGGGGATTTGGAAACTTCTTAGTCTCCGGCAATCTACCTTATTTGGGTCTTCCCTCTATTGGTTACGATATGTTTGGTCGTACTGGAAGAGGCTATGCGCAAGGCAGATTTAGAGGAGAAAGTATGGCCTATTCTGAGGCAGAATATCGATTTCCCCTACAAAAGAACAAAGAGACATTTGGAGGTACGCTATTCGTGAATGCATCGAGTTTCAATAGCCGAACTACCAATGAAAGACTTTTTACGAAACTGAATCCAGGCTATGGATTGGGACTACGGGTAATGATCAACAAAGAAAACCGTACTACCATTACCGCCGATTATGGTTTTGGCCAAAAGGGTAATTCAGGATTTTACCTGAATATCAATGAGACTTTTTAAAAAAGTCATAAGTCGTCTCCACAGTCAGAGACTTCTAATCTTTCTTCAGTCGAAACCTTCTCATATTCCCTTTCCCAATTGCTTGTCAATCGATTGATCAAAGCTAGCTTGATCTCAAACTAGTGAAAACAAATTAAGGAAGGCCTCAAGTCCAATTGATTCGAGGCCTTTTTTGCTACTATGCTGCGTTTCTTGCAGCATTGATTATTCCAAACATACTTCTCAGAATCAATCGCTGAAGGTTTTCATCAGGCTTTCCGGTTTCCAGCATTAGCTGGATCGCATATTGCTGAATAGTAATCAAAGGAAGTACAATCCGCTCGCGGATTTCGATAGACCTTTTGGAGACTAGGTTATCACCCATCAATTGATCCATGGATGAAACCACTTTTATCTTCTCGATGGATCGCTGATATTCAGCAAACATGATTTCCCAAAATCCTCCGTAAGTTTCATTTCCCTTTAAATAGGCCGTTGCAGGATAGAAACATTTACTGAGTGATTGCATGGAGTTGCCTAATAGTGTCCTGAAAAACAAGGAAGAGTCATATAATTCCTGCAACTCACTAAGCTTTCCTTTTTTCTCTAGGGCAGCAATTGCCTCACCTACCCCATAGAATCCTGGGATGTTCTGCTTCATCTGCGCCCAAGAACCTACAAAAGGAATGGCTCTCAGGTCTTCAAATTTCAATCCTCCCCCTTTTCCACGCTTCAGTGGTCTGGATCCGATATTCACCAATCCAAAATACTTCAAAGGCGTCACATGTTCCAGATACGGTACAAATTGAGGATGATTTTTAAACTTTTTATAGGACTCGTAGGCCTCATTGGCTAACTCCTCAATCAAAGCTCGCTGGTCAAGGTTGAGGTTTTTCTCAACTCCCGAATAGAGATGATTTTCCAATCCCGCGCTGAGCAGCTGTTCGAGGTTATAAGTACAAGAAACTTGCTTACCATAATTTGCTGAAATAGTCTGTCCCTGAATAGTCACTTGAATTTCAGAGTTTTCTACTTTTTCTCCCAGTGAAGCGTAGAAGTTATGCATATTTCCTCCTCCTCGTGCAGGAGGTCCACCACGACCATCGAAGAATACTACTGCTATTCCATTTTCTCTGGATACTCGGGTCATTTCCTCCTTGGCTCGAAGGATTGACCAGTTTGCCTTGATGTACCCACCATCTTTCGTACCGTCCGAAAAACCCAGCATGATCGTTTGCTTATTTCCTCTGGTCTTTAGGTGTTCTTGATAAACTGGCAATTTATAAAGTTGATCCATAATGCCCGGAGCTTCACCCAAATCATCAATCGTCTCAAAAAGTGGTACAATATCAATTGGAAGGCTTTCTTTACCTTTTCCTAAGGTCAATTGTGCCAATCGGAATACTTCCAAGATATGCTTCTTTGACTGACTGTTGGAAATGATATAGCGATTAAGGACTTCTTCCCCACTCTCTTTTTGAATCGGATCGATAATGCCAAAAGATTGTAACATCTCTACATGGAAAGGCTCCTTAAATTGATCTAAAGCAGGTAATGACGCTGTCGCGAAGATTTGCTCAATTTGCTCTTCTTCGGTTGCGGCAAAGGTCTTTCCTTGAATTTCGAATATTTCATCCCAGAGTGCATCATGCTTCCTACTGTCTTGGCGCATATCCATACATCCGAAATTGAAACCGAAAATCTTCACTTTCAGAATAAACTCATCGAGTATTTCCACAAATAAACCCTCATGATGTGTAACCAAAGCTGCTCTTGCGTTCAATAAATCCGCTAAAAGTTGATCCGCAGTATGATAGAATGACGATTCCTCAAAGAGTGTAGAGTAAAGTCCTTTCTCTACTTTAATGATAATTTCTTCGACATGCTTGAAAGTCAGTCTTCGTCGAAGTTTTCGCATATCTCGATAATAGCATCTCAGAATCCATTTTTTTAGTCGAAGTGCTACTTGCTGGGTAGTCTCCCAAGTCACAAATGGATTCCCATCTCGGTCACCCCCCGGCCAAAAACCTACTTTCATTAAACCTGGGTTTTCCCATGTATGAATTGGGATTTCCAGAGAATTGAGCAGACGAATCATGATATCGGGTATACTTTGATAGAAAATATTCTCCAGATACCAGATTAGACTAACTGCTTCATCGTAAGGACTTGGCTTTTCCCGCTTCGTAAGTCCAGTTTTTCCAAGTTGCTGAAGGATTGAATTGATTTTACCGATATCATCAGTTCGGATTGCATTTTCCAGATCAGTTATTATCCCCAGTACATTTCCGGGATAAAACTGTGTTGGATGAGCGGTAAGCGTTAATCGAACAGAAAAAGTTTTGAGTTTTTCGATCAATTCTGGACGCTTTTTATCGTTGTCAGTGCGGTTGATTAAAGCATTAATCGAACCTTTACCCTCCAAATCATTGATTTTAGCGTAAGCAGCATCTTCAATAGAATCAAAAAGAACTACTTGGCGCTCCACATATTGGATCATTTGGAACAGTAAATCAATTTGCTTTTGATTGCTGGAGTCAGGCATCATCTCTTCAAAGAACCCTTCGATGATTTGCTTGGGGCTTAGGCCTTCTTCAAAGCCTTTTTGACAGGCCGTCCCTAGAATTGGCAAAAGCGTGCCCGTCCTGTAAATGTGATCAAATGGAAGGTCTAAAAATAAACTGTTGTAGATCGTAAATCGCTTGGCGACTTCCGTATCATAGATTTTATATAGCATCTGGCGCTGATTTTATCAATTCGTAAATTAGCGAATTTTATATTTTTCAATTCAATTATTAATAACTCCATAAAAATTTATCCATTTTTATTCCATCTTTTTAAGAAATCGCATGAATCACTCCAAATGCTAATTTTAAAGCAAGGAGATGAATTGCTTAAATCAAACTATGAAACGAATTCTTATACTACTTGCGCTACTCCCCTTATTCACAGCTTGTAATTCTTCAAGTACCAAAGAAATGACTATCCCCTCACCCATTTATTCTTTTCTAGTCGGCACCTATACCGACAGTACAAATCATGGAATTAACTTATTGAAATTCAATCCAGGGAATAATTCATTAACTGTGGAAACCATCTTTGAAGGAATCAATAATCCTTCCTTCCTGTTAGCCAATCGTGCAGAAAATCTGGTGATATCGCTGGAAGAAGGTACAAGTATCAACGGAGGTAATTTGATGGTATTTGGGTTAGCCGGTGAGAAACTGAATCCTATTGACACGATCCCATCCTACGGTGATCATCCCTGCTATATTGGATTCTCTCCCAACGAGCAATTTGTCGTTGCTGCTAACTATTCCGGGGGTAGTCTGAGTATTTATAAATTGAATCCTACCAATCAGCTCTCCCATCTTCAGACAATCCAGCATCATGGAAAAAGCATCAATGAGAGTCGACAGGAAAAAGCACATGTACACAGTGCGGTATTCAGCCCGGATGGAAATTTTTTATTAGTCGCTGATTTGGGTACGGACAAGATTTATAGCTATGCTTTTAAGCAATCGGGCCATGAACCCGTAACGCTCTATTCCATTTTTGAAGCCCAGCCAGGAGATGGCCCTCGCCACATACTATTTTCGAGCGATGGTAAAACTGTTTTTGCAGTTCAGGAACTTACTGCCATATTGGAAATATTTGATTTTGAGGCTGGAAAGCTGACTCCTAGACAAAGACTTTCATTACTAGCTGATGATTTTAAAGGTGCAGTTGGAGGGGCTGAGCTTCGGATTTCGCCTGATGGAAAGCAGGTCTATGTCTCGAACCGCGGAGAAGCCAATAGCATTTCAGTATTTCGACAAATGGAGACTTCGCAAGATTTTGAACGCATTCAAGTAATCGCTTCCGGAGGAATCATGCCGCGAAACTTCAACTTAACTGCCGATGGGAAGTACTTGATATGTGCGCACCAAGCAAGTAACGACATTGTTATTTTTGAACGTGCTAGTGATTCGGGGATACTCACCGCCACGGATTTGAAAGTAGCTGTTACTAAACCTGTTTACCTTTTCCCTTTGAGAAATTAACCGGGATTTTCCCAAGTTAATTCTGATCGATAACTGATCGTACCTGATGCTATCACAAGGGGAGAATCCAGATTATTATGAAAAAGCTTTCCTGTGCCAAGTCCTTGCGGCACGATAGAACTGTAGCTCGCTGCCAATTGTGCGATTGCATTGAGTCCAATGTTACTCTCTAAGGCGGAAGTCATCCACCATCCAATTCCTCGATCCTCGGCAAGCTTGATCCATTCTTGGGTTTCAAGAATCCCACCCAGTAATGTCGGTTTAAGGATAACATATTGGGGAGAAATCCGGTCCAGTAAGTCCGCTTTATCTTCAACTCCAATTAGCTCTTCATCTAGGGCAATTGGTAAAGGAGTAATTTCACATAATTCACGCATCGCCTCGATTTGTCCGGCAGCTATCGGCTGCTCGATACTATGAAGATCCAAACTTGCCAATCGACCTAACTTCTCCAGAGCCTCCTGAGTCAAAAAAGCGCCGTTGGCATCAACTCTAAGCGTGATTTGATCTTTTGAATAGCGCTTGCGGATTTGACTCAGCAAAGCAAACTCTTGCTCAAAGTCAATCGCACCGATTTTCATTTTGATACAGTTGAATCCCTGATTAAGCTTTTCCTCAATTTGCTCAGCCATAAACTCCTGACTTCCCATCCAGATCAATCCATTGATTGGAATCGGATCAGCGTGATCAAAAAAATCTCCAGAAAAAATCAACTTTTTGCCTCCATGAATCAAGTCTAAAAGAGCAGTCTCCAACCCGAACCGAATACTGGGAAACTCGGGAGAAACAAGCTCTTTGAGCTTTTTCAAAATCTGATCGGAATTGGATTCAAAAGTGACCTTTTCAATTTTTCGCAGTTCCGCTTCCAGATAATCCTCAAAATCAGGTCGATCATCTACACTCAAATTGATCAAGGGCGCAGCTTCTCCCCAGCCAATGATTATTGGATTTTGGGGATCAAAGACTTTGATCCAATAGACTGGTCGAGTTTTCAAAATACCACGAGAAGTTCCCGCATCAAACCGAAAATTTAAAATGCGTTTAATCCATTGGAAGCGAACTGAAATTAACTTGGACATGGAAGACTGAGGTTTTTAAATGGGAATTAAGCGAATGGCCTATATTTGCAATCTGAAATTAAAGACTTCATGCAAATCCCAAAGATTGATTTAAAAGCTTACGAATATACACTCCCAGAAGATAGAATAGCCAAATTCCCGCTCAAAAAACGGGATGATTCTAAACTCCTTCATTACAAAAACGGGGATATTTCTCATTTACACTTTTACGATATCGTAGGTTTACTTCCTGCTGATACCCTTTTGGTCTATAATGATACCAAAGTGATTCCTGCGCGACTGATCTTTCAGCGGGAAACCGGTGCAAGAATTGAGATTTTCCTTCTCCAACCGCTAGCCCCAACTACTGTCATTCCTGAGATCATGCTAGCTACCTACCCAGTAACATGGGAAACGATGATCGGGAATGCCAAAAAATGGAAAGCAGGCGAGATTCTCACCGGTCGAGTCATTATCGGTGATAAGGAATTAATCCTTTCTGCAGAATTAGTGGATCGACCGTCCAGACAAGTCAAATTCTCGTGGAATGACCCGGATGTCGCTTTTGTCGACGTAGTAGAAGCAACTGGCGAGGTTCCACTTCCTCCATACCTAAATCGACAGGCGGAGGAATCAGATAAAAATCGGTACCAAACTATATACTCCGAAAAAGAAGGTGCAGTAGCCGCTCCTACAGCGGGTTTACATTTTACACAGGAGATTTTTGATCAGCTGGCTCAAAAGGGAATCCAAAAAACTCAAGTCACACTTCATGTAAGTGCGGGTACTTTCCAGCCGATAAAAGCAAAAGAAGTGACCGAACATCCCATGCATAGCGAGCAAATCCATGTCACTGTCACAGCCATCGAATCTATAATAAAGCACCATGATAAAATCGTCGCAGTAGGAACCACCTCAATACGTACACTGGAAAGTCTGTATTGGTACGGAGTAAAACTAATTGAAGGAAAAGGTGAAGAGTTGAAAATTGAGAAATTATTCCCTTATGAAGACCATTCAGAACTCCCATCAGTTGAGATCTCGTTTTCAGCTATTCTTAAATTGATGCAGGAAAAAAATCTGGATACTATAATGGGCACAACTGAAATTTTCATCTTTCCCGGATATCAGTATCAAGTAGTCTCTGGATTGATTACCAACTTTCACCAGCCAGGATCCACGTTAATCCTTTTGATTGCTACTATCTTAGGAGAGAATTGGAAAAAAATATATCAGGAGGCATTAGATAATAACTACCGATTCTTGAGTTACGGAGATAGCAGTTTACTTTGGATGGAACAGTCAATCTCCTGACATTCCGAGTTTTTGTATACCATTGATCAAAGCATGATAATAAGTTCGACCAACTGGTACTAGATCACCTGCGACTTTTAAGTCTCTCGTATTAATTGATTCGATTTCATCAATTCGTACTAAGTAGCTTTTATGGATCCGCATGAAATCTCCTGCAGGTAACTCGTCTTCAAAATTTTTCAAAATATTTCTAATAGAAAATACAGCCTTGCGGGACACCAATGTGGTATAATTCCCATCTGCTTTTAACCATAAAATATCAGTGAATTTTACCTTCACTAGAGAGCCAGCCTGTCTTATAAAGATTGCGTCCTTGATCAAGAGCTTAGAATTGTCTTTTTTTTTGGTTTCGCTTACCAAGACTTTTGGAGAGCCATTACGAATTAGTTTTTGCTTGTTTAATCGCTCTTCCATAATTTTAAATTTGTAAAGAAACGGGCTGTCCAACATCTTTGTTTTGAATATTTGAAAAAACCAAGTAGCTAGATTAATTAAGTTTGAACATATGCAATAAATACACTTTGTTAATATACCTATGAAAATAATATTTAATAACTTTTTATTACTTTTTCTATTACTCACTGTAATTGTGGTGATTCTATGTTCTTGTCAGGAAAAAAACGATCCTATAAACGGGAAAGTAAATATCATAATCTAAGGCTTAGAATTACTTGATCCTCTAATTTACCCCTCATCAAGAATCAATAATGAATCAATTTGGGAACAAAAATTTGAGCATACGCTGGTATTAACTTTTGAATTGGATACTGGAGAGAAATTCGGCTTGGAAATCAATCCAAATGATTTTAGTATAGCTTATTCCATCGCTTTACCTATTGGAAATTATGATCTTACTGGAAGCTCAGTAAGTACAGATTCTTTTGTCCTGCTGCCGCTTCGAGTGGCTCAAAAGCTATCAGTCAATTCAGCTGTTCAAAATCTCACCATTCGAG
>Ga0222647_1000164_pt1 | contig 35767 bp, 26 predicted proteins | sample AntAcemetagen333_FD_179864 | JGI IMG/M metagenome (GOLD analysis project Ga0222647, IMG submission 179864) | Saline water microbial communities from Ace Lake, Antarctica - #333 | ecosystem: Environmental > Aquatic > Non-marine Saline and Alkaline > Saline | place: Antarctica: Ace Lake...
AGCAGGTGGCCCATGGGTATTTGCAGGAAATCCAGGTTATGATGCGGGAGGTACACAATCTCATACGGCAGATGGTAGCTATTATGCATGGATGGATTTTTCAGGAGCAGATGACGATGTCATTTTGACTATGGCTGAAGTCGATATTTCAGGCTTATCTTCAGCAGCATTATCTTTCTGGCATTTTAGTTATTTTACAAATGCTTCTTCTGCTAATAATGAACTACGTATTGAGGCATCAGACGGAGCAGGAAACTGGGTACTTGTTGGATCTATCCAGCAAAATGCACCGGATTGGCAATTCAAACTATATGACCTTTCTACTTATGTTTACAATACAAGTATGGTTCAGATTCGTTTTGTAGCGGATGTTGATCCTGCTGTTGGAACTTACTTCTATAATGACTTATTAATAGATGATGTAAAGATAGATGCTTTGCCAACATCAGCTTGTGCGCCGATTATGGCACCAGATACAATGGGCTTTGAAGATGGTGGTATCTTGAATGCTTGTTGGGAACAAGATTCTCTGGATGTTTTGGATTGGACCGTTTCAACAGGGCCTACAGGATCTTCAGGTACAGGGCCAAGTGGAGCAAGTAGTGGTTCATTCTACGCTTATTTGGAATCTTCTAATCCGGTAGCAAGTGGTGATTCTGCAATTTTGATTTCACCTCCATATAATACAGCAACATTAGCAGATGCTCCTGCTTTATATTTCAATTATCATATGCATGGTAATGATTCTATGGTTTTACGTGTAGAATATGAAGTATTTGGTTCGGGTAGCTGGACTCCTATATGGGAGCAAGTAGGTGCGGTACAAGAGTCAGATACAGACCCTTACGTAGATGCTTATATTCCTTTACCAAATGCAATCGGTTCTATTGTCCGTTTCCGTTTTATTGCTGTTGCTCAGACGAATAATGGTGCAGTGCCGGGAGCTGGTAACGCGTGGGAATCTGATATTGCGATTGATGATATTAGAATACAAAATGTATTGGCTAATGATGTTGCGATAACGGATATCGTCACTCCAGGCAATGATTGTGGTTTGGGTGCTCAACCGATTACCATCGAAGTGACCAACCGCGGGTTTAATACTCAGTCAAATGTTCCTGTTTTTGTTTCTGTCAATGGCGGAACACCGGTAGGTTATGCTACGGGATCTATTGCAGCTAATGGAGGCGTTGGAACGATCAACGTATTAGCGGATATGACGATGTTAGGCGACTACACAATTGATGCTTATACGGTATTACCAGGAGATGAAGTTACAACAAATGATGCTATGCAAGGTTGGGCGTATAATCAGCCAGCGGTAGTAGGAGAATATAATGAAGAGTTTGAAGGCTCTAATGGATACTGGTATGCTACTGGCGACTGGGAACATGGTGTGCCAAATGATGCAGTTATCACAGGAGCAGGAGCAGGTTCAGAAGCTTATGTAACGAATTTGGCAGGTACTTATACAGATGGCAACGTCAGTTATTTATATACGCCTTGTTTTGACATAGCTGCAATGGCGTCACCACGTATGCGTTTTTCTATTTATTGGGATATAGAAGACGATTATGATGGTGCATGGTTAGATTACTCCACTGATGGAGGAGCAACTTGGTCTAAATTAGGTACGAATAACTTCTCAGGACAAAATTGGTACACCGATTCTGTTACGAACAGCTCTTTAGGTTGGGTTTGGAATGGAACAGGTGCGGACGGTTCTGGCGGATGGGTTGATGCAATTATTGACTTACAATCTTTTGGTTTCACAGGAGAGGTAAGTTTCCGTTTCGTCATGTTCTCAGATGCAAGTGCGAGTAACGCTGGATTAGGTATTGATAACTTTGGTATTTTTGATGGTTGTATAGGAACGGTATTAAACGAAACAGTAGTAGATGCGTCAGTTGATGGTTTATCAGATGGTTCGATTACCTTAAATCCAGTAGCTGGATTCGGTGGTTATACTTATAACTGGTCAACAGGTTCAACGATGAGTAGTATTACTGGTTTAGCACCGGGTACTTACGATGTTACGGTTACCGATCAAGCAACCTGTATCAGTACAGGTTCTTTCACTATCGTATCTTTATGTCCAACATCTTTAGGTTTATCTGCTACGATTAATCCTGAGATTGGTGATGATGAAAATAACGGTTCTGCGGAAATAATGGCAACAGGTGGTACTGCTCCTTACACTTATTTATGGTCTAATGGTACAACGACAATTAATGCATTTAACTTAGGTGCAGATTCTTTAACCGTTACCGTAACAGATGCGAATGGCTGTACAGATATGGTAGATGTAACCATTGAAACCGTTTATATGGTTGGAACAGAAAACCTTGAAGGTTTAACGAGTTTGGTCTTATCACCAAATCCGGCGAAAAATTATGCACAATTAAATATCAACTTTAATGAATCTGTTGATTTAACAGTAAGATTAGTTGATGTTACGGGTCGTGTGTTAGAAACGCGTAACGCAGGCAACACAATGACAGAAGAAATGCGTTTCGACGTATCGAATTTTGCTCAAGGTGTTTACTTTATGCAAATTATAGCTAACGGTCAAACAGCTACGCAACGTTTTGTTGTGCTAAAATAAGCCGTTTAGTTTTTTATAATACCTATTTTTAAAATAGGATTACAATAAATAAGATAGGAAGGTCGGATGCTTTTAAAGTATTCGACCTTTCTCATTTTTAGATTCCAAAACTTTTTTTGAACCTTTTTACCATTCATTTTGTAATTTTGTGGAAAGTTTAGGTTTTAGATATTAGACGTTAGATTTTAGATATTCATTTTGTGAATTATTAGATAAAAAAATATTATCTACCGTCTAAAATCTACCGTTCAAAATCTAACATTAAACCACTGTACATTTTAACGGAACCACAAAGAACCACAAAGTCGTATTCAATTGATTATTAGTATGTTATCTTTGTTTACTTTGCGCCTTTGTAGTTTAAATTTTTATTTTGTATAGTAGTTATATCTAACATCTAAATTCTAATTAGAAAAAAAAATGTTCCAAAAATACGATGTAATTGTGGTAGGTGCGGGTCATGCAGGATGCGAAGCAGCAGTAGCGGCAGCAAATCTTGGCTCGAAGGTTTTATTGGCAACAATGAATATGAATACGATTGCTCAAATGTCGTGTAATCCTGCGATGGGTGGCGTAGCGAAAGGGCAAATTGTGCGAGAAATAGATGCGATGGGTGGATATTCGGGTATCGTGACCGATACTACGATGATTCAGTTCCGAATGCTGAACCGTTCAAAAGGGCCTGCGATGTGGAGTCCGAGAGCTCAAAGTGATAGAATGCTATTTGCTGGGAAGTGGCGAGAAATGCTCGAAGGGCATCCAAATATTGACTTTTGGCAAGAAATGGTCGTTGGTTTAGTCGTCAAAAACGGTGTGGTCAAAGGCGTGAAAACGCAGTTGGGAATGGAAATCGAAGCGAGTTCTGTGATTTTGACAAACGGCACTTTCTTAAATGGTAAAATACATATTGGCGAAAAGAGTTTTGGTGGCGGAAGAGCTGGCGAAGGTCAAGCGGTTGGTTTAACTGCTCAGTTGGAAGAATTAGGTTTTGAAGCTGGTCGTATGAAAACAGGAACGCCGCCGAGAGTTGACGGTCGTTCGTTGGATTGGTCAAAAATGGAAGAGCAACCGGGCGATGAAGACGCTGGAAAATTCTCTTACACTGATACGCCAAAATTAAAAAATCAACGTCCGTGTCACATCGCTTTTACAAGTCCTAAAGTTCACGAAATGTTGAAAACTGGCTTCGACCGTTCACCGATGTTTAATGGTCGAATTCAAGGTTTAGGTCCAAGATATTGTCCATCAATAGAAGACAAAATTGAGCGCTTTTCGGAGCGTGATCGGCATCAGTTATTCGTTGAGCCAGAAGGTTGGAATACTTGCGAAATTTATGTCAATGGTTTTTCGACTTCACTGCCCGAAGACGTGCAGTACAAAGCGTTGAAGTTAGTGTCAGGTTTTGAAAATGTTAAGTTTTTCCGTCCAGGTTATGCGATAGAATATGATTTTTTCCAACCGACACAATTAAAACTATCGTTAGAAACTCGCTTGATTAAAAACCTGTTTTTTGCAGGTCAAATCAACGGCACAACGGGCTACGAAGAAGCGGCTTGTCAAGGGCTGATGGCAGGTATTAATGCACATCACGCAGTCAATGATTTAGAGCCATTTATCCTCAAACGTTCCGATGCGTACATTGGCGTTTTGTTAGATGATTTGGTCAATAAAGGTACAGATGAGCCTTATCGAATGTTCACTTCTCGTGCCGAATATCGCATTTTATTGCGCCAAGATAATGCAGATTTGCGTTTATCACCGATTGCAAAAAAATTAGGTATTCGCAACATGGATGAGCGAATGGAAAGAGTAGAAGCGAAGCAACAAGCAGTTGTTGATATTGAGAAATTTTTCCAAAAAACGAGCATTACGCCTGACATCGTAAATGGTTATTTGGAATCTGTCGGCAGTGCAAAAATCAATCATTCTGTAAAAATGCACCAAGTTTTGTTGCGTCCACACGTTTCAATTGATGGCTTGAAAGAAGTTTTTCCTGTATTAAATGATTTTATTAACAATTATGATGCAGAATTCAAAGAACAAGCAGAAATTAAAATGAAATATGAGGGCTATATTTCAAAAGAACAAGAAATGGTCAACAAAATGAGTCGTTTGGAGTCCGTGCGTTTGGCAGAGCATTTTGAGTACGGTTCGTTAGTATCGTTATCAATGGAAGCCCGTCAAAAGTTGGCACAATTGAAACCAATGACGATTGGACAAGCCAGTCGAATCAGTGGCGTTTCGCCTTCGGATATCTCGGTTTTGTTGGTACATTTGGGAAGGTAAATTAATACCAAGTATCAACTTGATGAATACATAAAAAACGGTCGTTTTTCAATAGAAAAATGGCCGTTTTTTTTTGAAATTTAGTAAATTATAAATAAGTATGTTTGCCGATAAGGTTATAATATTAAGGACAAACGTACCAAAATAGTATTATGATTTTGAGTTGGCATTTTACCTTTTTCAATACTTTTAAGAGCCTACGCTGAACTTATTTTAGTGTTTAGAATAATCAAGCCCTGAATTTCTTGTCTCGAAACCTTGTAGATTGCTTTTTTGGCTCTTTTATAAATTCTGCGAAAGTGAAGGTGACTTTAAGTCACCTGCTCACTAACTCGATGAGGACAGGTTTACAGGCATTTTACCATCATTAGTTTGATAAGATATTGAAAAAAAAATTGGGAAGCAATACCGAATATTAGCTTTTTTATTACAAAACGTCTAAAGTCTAAAAGTAAAACGGTCTAAAATCTAACGTCTAACATCTAAAAATCAATAAACAAACATGAATAAATACGCTCCAATAAATGGAACTGGAAAAAATACGCTATCAAAACGGTCTAAAAAGCCACCATGACCTGGCAATAAATTACTGGAATCTTTGACGTTCAAATTTCGCTTTAACATCGACTCGATTAAATCGCCCAACGTGCCGAAAATCAACGAAATCGCTGCGATGGCAACCCAATCTTTATACTGAATTTCAGTTGTAATTCCGTAACCAGAAATGGTAGAAATCCATTTTAAAATCATGGGTAATAAGAAGAAAAATACGACCAATAATGCGACGCCTCCGCCAACGCCTTCCCATGTTTTTTTAGGAGAAATACGTGGAAAAAGTGGCGTTTTGCCAATGCGTGAACCGACTAAATATGCTGCAATATCAAACGCCGCAACAAAAACCCACATTGCAATTATCGGAGCATTTCCAAAAACAAAATGAATCGGTACTAATAAACCGAATGGAATACCGAGGTAAATAATCCCTGTGAAAACATAACCTAAATTTAGAAAAGGAGTGTCTGCATTGAGGAATAATTCTAATATAAATAAGGTCGAAAGGACGACTACAAATATAAATCCGACGGCTATGATGCTCAATAATTCGGGATAAAGGTAGTGAACGGATAGTAATAAAAAGGGCAAAAATCCTATTCCCATGCCACCTACTTTACGACTGATTTTTGAGCGAGATTCTTTTTCTCTTAAGACTAAATCGTAATATTCCCATGAACTAAATCCACCCACGACACCAAAAAATATCAAAAACAGATAGGAATTTCCGGATAGACCAACAACTGCAAATAATACTAAAACGACTGCCGTAAGGATTCTTTTTTGAAAATTACTCATTTATAATTTGGTTTTCGTTTTTATCAAAATTTGGTTGGTTCGACTGATTAAATTTCCAAAAAAGATAACCCAAACCTAACAAAAAAACCAAAGATACAAGACTTGGAACAATTATCTTACTCAACGCTACATCGGGTGATTCCATTTCTATTTTGCTTACGTATTTTCCAATAACTTGACTGCCGTTAAATACAAAATGGGCGAATATTGGAACCCATAAATTGCGTGACCAAAGGTAGAAATAGCCTAAGATTGCGCCTAAAAACATACGAGGAAGGAAACCTTGCATTTGGAAATGTATCGCAGAAAAAAGTACCGCTGCGACCCAAACGGCAACGTGTCCATTTTTAAATAATTTTTCAAAAATCGGTTGTAAAACACCACGAAACATCAATTCTTCGCCAATTGCAGGAGTGACCGCAACGACTAAAAGCGTAATTACTAATTCTGAAATACTATCCAAAATCAATAAATTTTGCGTCATTTCTGCTGCCATTTTTTCCATATCAATCATTGCTTGTGAAAGCGGAACTTGCTGATTTATCCACATTAGCAATATGACGAAAGGGTAGGCGACCAAAATAATGACTACGCTGTATAAAATATTATTTGGATGCGGTATTTTATTCAAGTGTAATTCTTGAAAAGTTGCGGTTCGGTATCGAAATATTGCGTAAGCAAAGCATGGCGACGCAAACATAAAGGCATGGTTCAAAAATACGAATAAACGGACTTGATTTCGCTCGCCAGCGGTGCTGTTTTCGGTTAGATTTTGCATCATTGCCGAAGCATTTTCCAATCCAAAAGATTTCCCAATCAATAGAATTACGCCTGCTCCGAGCAAGGCAAAACCGAAACAAAAGAAGATGAATATTAACAATTCCTTGAAGCCGTTTTCGATGTGATTTCGTTGTTGATTCACTTTGTCGATTTTAAAATTTGATCGTAAAAAAAGACAAATTTAAACGATTTAACCGCAAATTTTGCAAAGATTTTGCAAAGAACGCTGAGAAAAGACTTTGTTCGTCTTGCAGTTAAATTTCTGGTTCTTTGACAAATCCTGTGGTAACATCAACACGCCAACACAAAAAATATTCAATAAGAACAGAAATTTAATTTCTTACGGGATTTGTCAAAAAACTAAATCCTTCTACAAATCAATAAAATTATCCAAATACAACGTCCAATCATAGGTTTCATAAGCAATACTTGTTCCTCTTGCATTTTGATGCAAAAGCTCATACTTTTTTAAAAAATTCCGCACCTTTTTTTTATTTCCAAAATCACCCCTGAACCAGCTAAATAAACTCGTTACATAAATCGTATTTTTCGCTTCATCGTATCGAGAAGTGGCGTCTAAGTGAATTTCTGTCGATTTATCCATTTGCTCATCTAACTGGCTGGCATCATAAGCCGCAACTGCTGGGCAGCTTTTCGCACCACAATTCAAGGCAAAATGCACTCGTTCGTCCGTTTTTTCGGTTCGGAATTGCTTTTCAAAATCGCTGACGTTCCATTTCGATAATAAACCCAATGATAATTTGATTTTTGAACGGCGAATAATACCGTGTTCAATATCATCAAAACTCAATAATTTACCAGCAATAGTCATTCGTTTTCCACGAAAAAAATCATTTCTGTCTTGATATAAATCAGGATTTTCGCTCAACAAAACTTGAATAAATCCATTGTAAACGTTTATCCAAAATGCTTTTTTACGGTTATCATTCGTCAATTCATTTGCCAAAATATCAACTTCGACATTCGCTAAACTATCAATTATTGGTTGTACGTTTTCGTCATTGCGCAAAGCATTGATAAAACGTTTAGAAAGCGTCGTGTAAGTTGTTGCGGTCGTTTTTTCCGTTGTAGAACTGGTCGTTTCGGAAGTATGACAAGCAATTATTGTAGTCAGATTAACGATCATTAATGCTAATAAAGTTAATTTTTTCATAGAGTTGTCTAATTTTGATTTAGCAAAATTACAATTTATTGACGTTGTGCGAATGTGCGATTCTCCAACAATTCAATCTACTTTTTGATTATTATATTTATCGAATATGTACTTATCTGTCATCATACCGACCTTTAACGAGGCGGAAAATTTAAAAAAATTATTGCCTTTTTTAATTAAAAATACACCAAAAATGAACTTTGAAATTATCGTTTCAGATGGCGGAAGTACCGATGATTCTATCGCTGTGGCGAAATCGTTTGGCGTTACCGCAATCCACAGCCCGAAAAAAGGTCGAGCGGCTCAAATGAATTACGGTGTTGTATTTTCGAAAGGTGATGTTTTACAATTTATTCATGCAGACACGTTGCCACCAAAGGATTTTTATAAAGAAGTGGAAACGGCAATGAGTGAAAAATATCCTTGCGGTTGCTTTACTTATTTGTTTGATTCGTCCAGTATTCGATTAAAAATCAATGCTTATTTTACTAAATTCAACTTACTTTGGTGTCGAGGTGGCGATCAGGCTATTTTTATTACAAAGAAAGTTTTTGAAGAATTTAAGGGTTATCGAGAAGATTTCTTAATTATGGAGGAATACGATTTATTAAAGAAAATTCAACCTAAATATCCGTTTAAAATAGTTAGAAATAACGCCCTTGTTTCTGCAAGAAAGTATGAAGAAAATAGTTACTGGCGGGTACAATTGGCAAATTTGACGGTTTTTAATATGTATCGTTTGGGGTATTCACAAGCGGCGATGGTCAGGATATACGGTCAGTTATTGAGGAAAAATAGGCTACCCTTCTAAAATTGTAAAGATTTTTAGGCTATAATTTTATAATAAGGATAGCCTTATTATCGGCTGCAACCCGAAAAGTTGGTTAAAGCACTAATCGACCTCTTCATTCAATAATTTGCTATTCAAAAAAGCGATATAATCTTTGATTGCTAATTGAGTATTAATATACGTTGATTGATACTTTTCGTAAGTATTTGTTGTCTTTAGATGGTCGTTTAAATCATTGGAAATGAAGGTAAACAGTGCCGTTAATTCATTGATTGCGAATTTCGTATGTGCCATATCTGGTCGGATTAATTGACTTTTTGCGGCTTCTAATTGTTCGGGATATGCTGCGAAAAAACGCATTATTTTTTCAATATCCTGTTGTTCGCTTTCAAAATTTGCTTTTATACCTTTGTTGGAAAGGTAAATATTTGGATGATTTATTTGGCGTTTTGAAATCTCTAATTCTTGTAACCTATTAACAATCAAAGTATTATAAAAAGAATCTTTTGCTTCAAGATGGTTTTTATATTCATTTAAAGTTGAAATTGCACGATTGAAATAAGTGGTATCGTAAATGATTAACGTATCTGAATATTGAAAAACGTCTGCCAGTTCTGGTTGTAAAAATGGCTTCAGTTCTTCTTTTACCAATTCATATTGATAAATCGTTTCTTGCTCACAAGAAAATAATAAAAATGAACAAATTGTGAATAGGAATGCTTTGGTTGTGTTCATAATCTATTTTATAGCTGTTTTGATTGTTATATTTTACACACACGTTTCCGTGTAATTTATTTCCCTAATTTTATTAATTTTTTAGAATCCATCACAAGGTGCAAATCTTCATCAATCAAAAACATAAAATAAGTACCTTCTTTCAAATCTAAACCATCTGAAAAAGCGATTTTCTTATCATTTAAGACGATTCTTTTTAAGATATTACCTTTAACGTCTTGTAATTGATACGTCATTGATTTCTCAGTAGGATTGTCTATTGAAACCGTGAATTTTGATTTAAAAAGTCCATCTGTTTCATTTGAAGAACAACCCGTTCTAATAATATTAGAGTAAACGTACATTTCCTCGCAATTTAATTGTTTCAAACGATAAAATGTATTTTTATTAGGAACATTAGTACGGTCTAAAATAGAAAAATTCGTTCTAAACTCTTGATGTTCAATATTTAGTGGTTTATTTACTTCAACCCAATTTATTCCGTCAAAACTCCTTTCCAAAAAGAAATTTTCATAAAAGTCGTCATTATTATTCAAATTCCAAGTTAATTCAACACCAGAATCTTGATTACAAGTAAGGTGAATCGTCAATTTTTTTAGTATTTGTTCCGTTGGACAACCTTCTAATAAAACATTACCAATTTTGATAGTATGATACATCGTATCAATCAAATAATCGTCTGTAACTGGGATTTCAAAAGGGTTGGCAGTTGATTTTTTCTCTAAACCAAAAATCTTTATGGAAGCCGATAAGGTAAGTTCTTTTGAGGATTCGTCTAAGTCAGTAAAAAAGGTTTCAGCTTTCAAATCATAGATATTAAATGCCGCATTTGGTGCTAATTGATCAATATTTTCCGTTCCCAAACGCCCATTTTCGTTCGTTCCCCACGACCAAATTTGACCATTTTTATCCAATACCAAACTGTGCATATCACCTGCCGAAATAGATTCAATATCTTTCAGCAAATACATTTTTCGAGGAATCGTAATTTTAGATTTCTTAGAAAATGCGACCTGTCCGAAAGTATTATCGCCCCAAGACCAAACCGTTCCATCGGTTTTCAGTACTATACTATGCAATGTTCCAGCACTAATTGTTTTTACAGTTTCAATTGCTACGACTCTCGGTAATATTGAATTTTCTGTCAATTCGCTTCCCGTTTGTCCGTAACTATTCCAACCCCAGGCGAATACTTTTCCCGTTTCGGTCAAGGCTAAATTATGGTAGCTACCAGCTGAAATTGCGATTATATTATCTAAGGTTAATACACGATTTGGGCGAATTTCTATCGCTTCCGTTTCCTTTCCTAATTGCCCAACATTATTACGTCCCCAAGCCCAAACCGTTCCGTCATTTTTTAAGGCTAAAGTATGATTTGCACCTGCCGAAATAGCAATCACATCGCTCAAATTCGGTACTTTATGCACTTCACTTTGGTCAATTATATTTCCTAAACCAAGCTGCCCGTATTTATTCCAACCCCAAACCCAAACCGTTCCATCTGACTTCAACGCTACGCTGTGACCCTTACCAACTGCGACTTGTACGACTTTTTTAAGACGACTTATCTTCAATGGAAATGCTTCATTATTTGAATTTTGAGGTGCAACTTGCCCATATTCATTATTTCCCCAAGCCCAAACGGTGCTGTCGTTTTTAATCGCTAAAATATGATTTGCCGAACAACCTTCCGAAACAGCAACAATATCTTCAAGGTTTGAAGTGATTTTTGGCTCGACCATATTTTGCCATTCATTATTAAAATCCTGATATTTTCCCCACGTCCAAACGGTATTATCGTGAAGTATGAGAGAATTTTCGAAGGCAGCCGTGAGTTGTGTTTGATTAGTTTGAGCATACAAACTAATTGAAAAACAACAGATTATAAAAAAAATAGTAGATGATTTTAAGGTGTTCATAATTTTAGATGTTCTTTAATTTTAGATGAAAATTTTGCTTGAATCATTCTGATAAAAAAGGAATATTATCATTTGGACTTGTTTAGTTTAGAACGGTTTTCCTATAAAAAAATGACAAGCATATCTTTTAATATTTTGCTTTGCAAAATGTTTTTTTTGACCACCGAGAACTCGGTGGTCAAAAAACGTTTGCGAAGTAAACATAAAATAGAATTCTGTCGATTCAACTTTTTATAGGAAAACCCTTTTTAGTTTAGGTAGTGCAACTGGTTGAAATCTTTAACGAAAAGCAGTTGCGGTTACAATTATTTTTTTGGCTCTTTGACAATTTCTGCAAAATTCGAATAAATTGAGATTTTCGTAACGGCTGTCTTTAGCTGCCGCAAGGATTTTGAGACTTTTCGGAAGCTAAAGTAGCCGCTACGTGCAGAAATTGTCAAAGAGCCATTTTTTTTTAAAATGACGAAATTTCCAAAATTAAAACCAAATATATTTTTATAAAATAAATAAATAGTACTTCGAAAGCCTTGAAAAAAGGGAGTTAGTGAATAGGTGACTCAAAGTTGCCTGTCCAATACCCAAGTCAAAAATTAGAAAATGCTCAAAAAAAATTATCAAGAACTTTTGAGTAAGCCACTACGAAATTTCAGGAAAAGCAATTCAAGACTTAATTGATTTCTCAACCTAAAATCAAAAATGCTAAGTAAAAGCATCAACCAAAAACTGCAATCGTATTTTGGCACGTTTGCCCTTTCAATTTATAGTTAAAACATTTGGTGCAAAAAAACGACCATGTTTATATTGCTTTAATATTCACACCCGTAACCTTGTAATGATTGGGTACATAATTTTTTACGTAATATAATAGGAGTATAATTTTATAGGCGAATGTTTCCCAATTCGGAAAATAGTTATCAATATTTGATGGCGAAAGGCTGAAAAATATATTTTTTAATAAAAGTCTTTTATATTTTTGTGTCGTTATTATAACCATTGATTAAATGAGCTCAAATTTTTGGCTCTTTGACAATTTCTGCAAACTCTGTAAATTTAGGTATAAATAACACTTTGAAAGTATTAAAAATAGGGAGTTACCTCCTTACTTTTACAGAAATTATCAAAGAACTAAATTTTTTATAAATAATGGTAAAGACATTTGTCTTACGGTTTTTATAAAATGCTGATTAATAGGTTTTTATAAAAAATGTTCAGTAATTTTATTCAATTTTACAAAAAAGAAAACGATGCCTCTTGAAAATAAAGCCGTTGCAAATACTGATTTCAATTTTCCAAATCAGACAAAATTTTATCGTGGAAAAGTCCGTGATGTTTACACTATTTCGGACAAATACTTGGTCATGATTGCCTCGGATAGAATCTCTGCGTTTGACCATATTCTGCCTCGTCCGATTCCTTTCAAAGGGCAAGTACTCAATCAAGTGGCGACCATTTTCTTGGATTTGACCAAGGATATTGTCCCGAATTGGCTAATGGTAACGCCTGACGAAAATGCTGCAATCGGTTTAATGTGTGAACCTTTCAGAGTGGAAATGGTGATTCGTGGTTATTTGACTGGTCACGCTTGGCGAGAATATAAATCGGGAAAACGAGTACTTTGTGGCGTAAGTCTGCCCGAAGGAATGAAAGAACACGATAAATTCCCCGAACCAATTATTACGCCCGCAACGAAGGCAATGGAAGGACACGATGAGGATATTTCGAGGGGAGAAATCATCGCTCAAGGTATCGTGAGTGAGGTAGATTACTTGCAGTTAGAGGAATACACGAAAGCTTTATTCCAAAGAGGAACGGAAATCGCTGCCAAAAGAGGTTTGATTTTGGTGGATACGAAGTACGAATTTGGGAAACGTGACGGTCAGATTTATTTGATTGACGAAATTCATACGCCGGATAGTTCTCGTTATTTTTATGCAGACGGCTATGAAGTGCGTCAAGCCAAAGGCGAAGAACAGCGGCATTTATCAAAGGAATTTGTTAGAGAATGGTTGATTGAAAATGGTTTTCAAGGAAAAGACGGTCAAATTATGCCAATTATGCCCGATACTTTTGTGGAGTTGATTTCGGAACGTTATATTGAGTTGTACGAAAAGATAATTGGGAAAAAATTTGAACGAGCAGATACGTCTGATATTAATAAACGAATTGAGGGAAAGGTGGAAATAGCGTTGAAAATAATTGATAAATAATCATAAAAAATGACCGTTGCCGCGATTTTTTACGCAGTAACGGTCATTTTAATTTTCACTTTGATTCCTATTCTAAATCAAATCTTTCAATTTGAATTTCACATCAACTTCGTCCCCATTTCTTGAAAGCGTCAAGCGAACGGTAGTTTCTGGCTGACTTCGCAACGTATTTGTGATATAATCCAAAGATAATCTTTTAAACGGTTTTCCATTACACCTCAGAATCACATCACCAGTCTGAATTCCAGCGACATCGGCTGGCGAACCAGTAATTACGTCAGCAATTATAAATTGGTTGAAACTATTACCTTGTAATTCAATATACAAACCACTTCTATCTTGCATAAACGGATTATCAAAATTTCGATTTTTTCGTAAATACATCTTTCCTCGAAAACAATCATAAGTCACATCAAAACGACTCAAAATACCGCCGCCAATCATGCCATTACTATTCGTGACCGTGTCAATCCAAAATGGCATTTGAAAATTCGTCACTACGTCTGTAAACGCATAATTTCCGAAACCGACAAAATCCACTTTCCCCAAATATGCCTCTAAATGCCCACCTAAGACTTGACCAAATGTACCGTGTACGAATTTTTCGGGTAAAACAATTCCTTCGTCCGAATTCATATCCAACATCATACTCAAACTCGCCCCACAATCAATTAATAATTTATTCGTCATTGTGCGTCCATTATCCAATACAGTTACAGACTCAATATATGGTTTGCCTTGAATCAATTCAATATCGACCGCTTTGTACGACCTTGGCATTTTATACCTTTCGGGTTCGGTCAAGGTCATAACATTCGTTTCATAATCAATCGAAACGGTGTATCGCAAAAATAAATCCATACCGATAATGCCATGAATTGGAAAACCCAACGAATTGTCCAAATCAAAATAATCTTCATCCAAAACCAACGCTGTTTGGTGCAGCGCTTCTACGCCTCTCATACCATATTTCAAGCCGTGAACCAGCTGAGCATCTACGTAAGATTCTTTGTCCGCCCCAGTTAGTCGGAATTTTTTACCGTAATAAACGGTCAAACTATCTATGTAAGATTTTTTAGTAATAATGGTATGCCGAACACCCGTATCAACGATGAATTTTAATTCAAAAGTATCATTTAACGTAATCGGAAGGATGATTAAATTATTGACTTGCTCGAATTTTAATCGAACTTTCTTTTTACCTTCTTTTGTAAAATGATAACCGAATGCCTGTGCGGAAGCACTTATTATTGTAAAGGTTAATAAACCGATTAGTAATGTCGTAAATATGTTCTTGATTCTCATAAGCCTTTTTATTTTTCAACTGCTCAAAAATGTCTGGAGTAACAATTGATGGCTTTTACAAGGAAATCTCACTGTGGAAACCTTATTTATTGTGTAAAATGATGCCTACCAATTCCCAATAATTCTATTTTCATTTTTATGATTTTATTGGTATAAATTAACGGTAAAACAAGTTTAGCGCAAATTATGTTCTTTCGTTTATATTCAGTTAATTCAAAGTTAACACTAAATTAACATTAAAGCAATAAAAGTTACTTTTTTTTTGAGTTGATTCGATCTTTTCAGAATTAGTCTGCCTTTACTTAGTCGGCAATCGATTTATTTTTGATTTGTATAAAAAAATCAAGTTTTTTCATAATTTACATTACGATTAAGTTAGTTTTTAAATGAGATTGGGTTCTTCAATAATTTCTGCAAAAGTGAGTAGGTGACTTCAAGTCACGAAAAAGTTCGCCCCATTTTGTCCGTATCAATTGCACGGCACTTTAGTGCCGTGAGTTTAAAAAGCAATGATGTATCTGGGCTTTAGCCCAACACCTGCGCAGTTTTGGGCTAAAGCCCAGATATTTTTTGACCTCTTAATCACGGCACTAAAGTGCCGTGCAATTGATATTTTTTGGGGCGAACTTTTGTTGTTAAAAACACTCAAAATCGACACTCCACCTTCAAAGTCTTATTTATACATAAATTTATAAGTTGAGGTTTTCGTAACCGTTCCGAGTATAGAAATCGTCAAAAAGCCAAAATTATTATCAATAAATGATTTTCTCTCAAACGGCATCGGTTTTTAAAATCGATATTGTTTAATTTATAACCTTTGCTACCGCTTATAAGCGGCTCTTTTTAATCTATCATTCATCGTTTTTCCAATACCTTCGTCGGGCATTTTTTCTACAAAAATTGCTTCCAGACTCAACGCATCTAACTGGTGCATCGCTTGATATAATAAATGTCCCGCATTCGCTAAATCATCGTTTAAACTCAATTGAATTTGATGTTTTTTGGGAATATTTTGAAAAACTTTACTTAGCGTAATTATGCCGATTTTTTCTTTATTAAAACTCAAAATATCGTTTTCTAAGTCGTCCGTCAAAAACAACGAAGTATGTGGCGAATAATGATAGGGCAACATTCCTGGGCTTAACGGTTTTTCTAATTTCAGATTATCCAAAATCAAATTATCTGCTCCAACGACTTCCGCCAATTCTTCCAACGAAATCGCCCCCAAACGATAAACGATAACTTTATCATTTTGAAAATTAACAATCGTAGATTCCAATCCTTTTTGGCACAAGCCGCCATCTAAAATATACGGAATTTTGTCGCCTAACTGCTTCGCAACGTGTTGTGCCGTCGTCGGACTGATGTAGCCAAACGGATTCGCACTTGGTGCAGCAAGTGGAAAACCAAGCGTTTGCAATAACTCCAACGTCAGTTGATGATTCGGAATGCGAACCGCAACATTGGGCAAACCTGCCGTCACCAAGTCTGGAACAATCTCCTTTTTCGGCAAAACCATCGTCAAAGGGCCGGGACAAAAAACAGCTGCCAACTTTTTTGCCAAAGGCGGGAATTCCGTCACGTAATCCTGTACGGCTTCCAAACTCGGCAAATGAATGATTAACGGATTCGTCATCGGTCGCTCTTTTGTTGTGAAAATAAGTTTGACCGCCTCCGAATCCAACGCATTTGCCGCCAAACCATAAACTGTTTCCGTAGGAATTGCAACGACTTCACCGTTTTTTAATAAGGCTGCCGCTTGTTTTATATCTTGACCGATTATTGCCATTTTTTTATAATTTTAATTGGACTACAAGTTTACGATTTTTTTGAATTTTGTATTGAAATATTAGGCTCTAAGTTCCGAAACTTTGTCCCGAGAATTAAGGAGCAAGGTTTAAAATTGAATCAAAAGTAAATTTGTGAAAATATTTTGCGTACAAAGGCAATCGCAAGAAAATGAAACCTTCTTTTTGTGCAAATTCATCCTCAATCGTAAGGTTTTTCTCGTGATTGCTATACGATGTACTTTATTTCTTTCCCGAAAAAATCGGGATAAACTATGGTTTAATTCTTCTACGGCAGTAGCTTTGCCATGTTAGCAATAAAAAAATTAAAACCCTTCCACTGGATATTTTCAAAAAATAGAAGAAGCAGTTTCCGTCGTAAACCATTCTAAAAACTTCATTCCACGGTAAGAATTCCCTTTTTTATTCAATCGTGGACTCCAAACTACGATGCAATATTTTTTAGGATGAATCGCCACAATGCCGCCGCCGACCCCACTTTTTCCTGGTAAACCGACCTTATACGAAAAATCACCAGCTTCGTCATAAAACCCACACATTTGCATAATTGCGTTGATGCGTTTGGTTCTACTTTTGGTCAAAATCTTCTCACCAGTAATTGTATGTACGCCGTGATTTGCCAAAAATAAAAAGGTGTTTGCCAATTCGTTACACGTCATTTTGATGGAACACAAATTAAAATACAAATCTAAAACGGCATCAATATCATTATGAATATTTCCGAAATCTTTCATTAAATTAATCAAAGCCGCATTCCTAAAACCGGTCGATTTTTCAGATTCCACGATTATTTCATCGAAATTAATATTTTCGTTTTGTGCTAATTTTCGGATAAAATCCAAAAAATCTTTTTTTGGGTTTTCAAAAAGACTCATCAAAATATCGCAAATCACAATCGCCCCGGCATTAATAAACGGATTTCGAGGAATTCCTTTTTCGTATTCCAATTGTACCAATGAATTAAAAGGTGTTCCCGAAGGCTCAACGCCAACCCTTTCCCAAAGTTCGCCACCTTTGATTTGGTACGCCAAAGTCAAAGCCAAAACCTTAGTAATACTCTGAATCGAAAATCGAATTTCGCTATCGCCAATAGCAAATTGTTTGTTTTTAATGGTCGCCAAATGAACACCAAAATGATTGGGATTCACGTTTTCTAATTCAGGAATGTAGGACGCAACATTTCCTTGGTTTTCAATGGCTAAAGCCGCTTTATGAACCTTATTTAGTGTGTTTTGGTAGTGCATTTTAAAGAAAATATGAAATATTCAAAAACCCAAACATCAAACAAATACCGTCATTCCGATTCCTAATATTTGGAATCAGAATGACGGTATTTGTTGTTTTTAGATTTGTTATTTATCAAAATATAAAATAAAATTTAAAGCGGAATATTTCCATGCTTTTTCTTCGGCAATGTCACCGATTTATTCTCCAACATCGCAAACGCTTTTATCAATTTGCGGCGCGTATTTCTCGGATGAATCACCTCATCAATAAAGCCACGACGAGCCGCACGATAAGGATTTGCAAACTTATGAGCATATTCTTCTTCTTTTTCTAACAACTTTTCTGTGGGATTTTCTGCTGCTTGAATCTCCCGACGGAAGATAATTTCACTCGCTCCTTTTGCACCCATCACCGCAATTTCTGCACCTGGCCAAGCATAATTCATATCTGCTCCGATGTGTTTAGAATTCATCACATCATACGCTCCACCGTAAGCCTTACGGGTAATCACCGTCACTCTCGGCACCGTTGCCTCACTCAATGCGTACAACAATTTTGCCCCGTTTGTAATGATGCCGTTCCACTCCTGGTCGGTTCCTGGCAAAAATCCTGGAACATCAACTAAAACCAATAACGGAATATTAAAACAATCGCAAAAACGAGTAAATCGAGCTGCTTTTTTAGAACTTTCCACGTCCAAAACCCCAGCCAAATTCATCGGCTGATTCGCAACAATACCAATACTTCTACCCGCAATTCTCGAAAATCCGACCACGATATTATTTGCATAATCTCTATGAATTTCCATAAACGAATCCGCATCCACAATTCCCTTAATCACTTCTCGCATATCATACGGCTGATTCGGATTTTCTGGAACAATCGTTTCCAAAACTTCCCGCACTTCATCTGCCAATTCATAAGGCAATTTTGCAGGTTTGTCTTCGCAGTTTTGCGGCATATAACTCAACAAACGTTTCACTTGCTCGATACAGGCAATATCATTTGGAGCTGTCAAATGTGTGACACCAGATTTGGTAGAATGTGCAGATGCACCGCCCAATTCCTCAGAAGTTACGGTTTCATTTGTTACCGTTTTGACGACATTCGGGCCAGTCACAAACATATAAGACGTATTCTCGACCATCAACGTAAAATCCGTCATTGCAGGCGAATAAACCGCGCCGCCAGCACAAGGGCCCATAATTGCTGATAATTGCGGAATTACGCCGGAAGCCTGAACATTGCGATAAAAAATATCCGCATAACCGCCTAAAGATTTCACCCCTTCTTGAATTCTCGCACCACCAGAATCATTCAAACCAATCATCGGCGCACCAGTTTTCATCGCCATATCCATCACTTTACAGATTTTTTCAGCGTGTGTTTCCGATAACGCACCACCAAAAACCGTAAAATCTTGCGCAAAAACATAGACCAAACGACCGTTCACCATCCCGTAACCTGTGACAACGCCATCACCATAATACTGCTCTTTTTCCATTCCAAAATCCGTCGTTCGGTGCGTCACCAAATTCCCAATTTCTTCAAAAGACCCATCGTCCATCAAAAAATGAACCCGCTCCCGAGCCGTCAATTTGCCCTTAGCGTGTTGCGTATCAATTCTCGCTTGTCCGCCGCCTAATTTACCTTCGGCAACCCTTGAGTTTAATTCTTCTACTTTGTTTTTCATTTGTTAGTGATTAGTTTTTTAATCTGTGAACTTCACAATACAAAACCTTATATTTAAAAAGAGCTAATTCAACGATGGTGTTAAAATGCTCATTATCATCTTTGAATAGAAATTGTTTATGGTTTTTAAGAATATACCTACGCCAAGCTGTAAATGATGATTTGTTACTATTCGCCCTGCAAAAAAAATCTTTAATTCCTGCTTGAAAAGATATAAGGTTTCGAGATTTCGAAGCCTCAAAAGTATTAAAAGAAGTATTCAACTTTTTCCTAAATTCGTTAAGAATAGTCATTCTCAACTCAATCAAATCATCACGATTCAGTTTACAAATATCAACCGTATAACTTATTCTTGGATTATTTTTTTTGATTTTTCCGTTTATGTCAAAAGCTATAAAAGCTTCGGGTTTATCTATTTCAGGATGAATTAAAAGGGGTTCTTCGTCCTTATTATATTGCTTTGTAATTGCGTGAATAGTTTCAAATGTTTCATTATTGAAACCAACCCTTTTAGTCGTATTTTTAATATCAAAACAACAACCTTTATAGGAATTACAATACGAACAACTTAAAACTAAATTACTCCAACTCAAAGCCAACCAATAATAGCCATGAGTAGTATCACATTTACGAAATATCTTGACGTTACTATTTTTTGGACGGTAATGTTCTACCGCTCTAAAATTATTCTTTAGCGATGTTTCGCAATAAGCACACTTATCATTATATAAATCAATTAAATTTTTCTGAACGACTTTGTAACTTTCTTTCTGATACTTTTTACTAGTAATTGCATTTTCAAAATCTGTTTTTTTATCAGTCAACTTAGTAGGTACTTTTGATAAATCTTTCGTTATGTGTATCATGGGTATAATAGATTATTTGAGTTTAATAATTCTTTTTCTAATTCTTCTCTCGCCCATTCTAAATAATCATCTTCTTTAACTTCAGGTTCTTTAGCTATTCGTTCTTCCAAAATCTGATGTATTTTTAACATTAAATAATCATCATTAGAGATATTCTCCACATTTTTAAAAACCTTAGAACGAGCGGAATTTAAACCAAATAAAGGTGAAGTCACCAAACTATTGAGCATTAAATCAGAAAGCCCTTTTATCGGTTCTGTAATTTTAGTTTCCCCATCTTCCTTATACAATTTATAAAAAATAGCGTCTTTAGAAGCACTTAAAACCAAAATTGGACTATGCGTCGTAATAATAAATTGAATGCCTTTAAACCAACTTCGTAAATCGGAAACAATTCTTTGAGCCCATTTTACATGAAGAAGTAAATCTAATTCATCAATCAATACAACTCCTTTAAAATCTCTTAATTCTCTTACATTTGATTGGTTTTCAGAAAGCCGAGCGATTAAATCTACAACCCAAGTGAATACAGATTTGTAGCCATCTGCAAGTCCGTCAATAGATAGGTTTTTCGTTTTATCTTCCGTAAAAATAACATTTTTATAATCTACTTCAATTTCTACCTTATCAATTAATATTTCTCCAATAAAAGTCTTGATAACTTCTAAAGGAATATGTGGTTTTTGTAATGCTAATGGCAGTTCTGTATTTGGATTTTCTAATTTAAATAATTTTATATCTCGCTCAAAATTATATAAATCAGTTAGCCAATCAATCGGATTCTTTAGAACTTGCTTTTCACCAAATAAAGTTAAAAAATCATGTTTAGGTTCTCCATCTGCACATTCTCGATTAACACCATAACCAAAAATATTTTTTAACGATTTTTCAGCAAAATCTTTATTGTTTTTTAAAATAAATTCTGTCCGAATGTCTTCATTATCAGTCCTTTTAGTCTTATTTGTGTCACTTCCTCTTACATTAATTTCTAACTGTTCATTTATCTTGTTTTGATAAAATTTTCTTAATTTACCAGAAGTTTCACTGTCACTATTTTCAAGAGTATGCCATTTAGTAGCTAAAATAATCGCTTGTAAAAAAAGTGTTTTTCCAACACCATTTTCGCCTAATATATATATTTCATTAGATTTTCGTAGATTATCTATTTTAATATCTTTTATGGAAAAATAATTCTTAATAGAAATACCATCTAATTCACTGTATAAAACATCGAAAACTTCATTTCCATTAGTAATTAAATTACTTCGAGTTTTAACATATTCGTCATAGACCCAACTAAAAAATTGGTCAATTTCTAAACCAATTGCATAACGTTCATTTTCCAATAATTGGTCCCAAATAATTTGTTTATAAATTGGTTTTATATCTCGGTCAATAATTTTTTGATAAGAAATATATTGGTTTAACTCGTCTTTTCTTCCGGTGATTCCAATACCCAAAAATTTTAAGGCTTCTCTATCTCGAGAATTAAAAAACACAAAATCATTAGGAAAACATTGTCCAATAATTTCACTTAATGTGGATATTCCCCAATATTTTAATTCTTTTTTTGCTATTTTCAATCGAACTTTAATATCTTCATATTTATCCCTCTGAAAAGGTTCTTTGATAAGGTTTTTTAAATTACGCTTAAATCGTTCTATGTCATTATCATTATTGGCAGAATTTGTAGCCTTTGCTTTTGCTAAACCCAAACTTTGAAGAGAATGTGTATTCTCAGCAATTTTTTCAAGACTATATTCACCTCCTTTAAAAACTAAATTTTCCAAATATTCAGCTTTCTGAAATTCATCAGTAAAAAAACGAGTATATTTAACAATAAAATCATCATGTGGCGATTTTCTGAAAGATTCAAAACGTTCTTTTCTGACTTCCCCAAACTCTTTTATATAATATTCTAAATTCATTTTTTTCTAATTACTGATTAATGATTGGTCATCGGTTCGCAAACCAATCACCAATCACTAATCACCATTAATTAATCTTTTATCGTTTGGCACAATTCCACCAAAACGCCATTTGCCGTTTTCGGATGGACAAAACAAACCAATTTGTTATCCGCACCATGTTTCGGTACGTCATTTAACAATCGAAAACCTTCCGCTTCCAACCGTTTCATTTCTGCATAAATATCCTCGACTTCAAACGCAATATGATGAATTCCCTCGCCTCTTTTATCAATAAATTTCGCAATTGCACTTTCAGGACTTGATGCTTCCAAAAGCTCAATTTTACTCTCGCCAGTCTGAAAAAACGATGTTTTTACATGTTCAGAAGCAACCGCTTCAACTTTGTAATGTGCCGTTCCCAACAATGTTTTGAACAATTCATTACTGTTTTCTAAATTTTTCACGGCAATGCCGATGTGTTCGAGTTTCATTTGTTTTCATGTGTGTCCATAGGTACGACCTATGGTTACTCATATTCAACCCTTTCAGGGTTTTGTGATTATGAAAGACCCTGAAAGGGTTAAATATGAGCAGCTGCAGGTTGTACCTGTAGATTAATTATTCATCAAATAGATACTTTTCATCAAAGTCAATATCGTGTTCTTTTAATAATCGTTGATATTCGTCTTCAAAAGTTTCGATTTTATGATGTGCCTCTTGATTTTTAATATATTTAATCAAGCCATTTTTTTCATAAGCAGAAACCGTAAATGCTCCATAACCAATTTGCCATTCTATAAACTCGGGAAAAATTCGTTCTTTCTCAATCCATAAATGCGATGCCACTTTTATATCTTTTACCAAATTAGAAATATCCATTGTTGTCCGCATACTTGTCAAAATATGAACATGGTCTTCTACGCCATTTATGCGATATAAATGACATTTTTTCTTTTCTAAAATGCCCCAAATAAACTTAAACAATTCCGTTCGTTTGTCTTTTGTCAAGACTTTTCTTCGGTATTTTGTACCGAAAACGATGTGGTAAATTAATTTGGTGTGCGGCATTTTTTTTCATAGGTACAACCTATGGTTATTCACATTTGACCTTTTCAAGGTCAGTCAATAATCATAGATTTTGTTTATAATTTAATTCCGTGTTCCGTAGGTACAACCTACGGCTATTCATATTTGACCCTTTCAGGGTCCTTTATAACTCAACGAAAAACCCTGAAAGGGTTGAATTTGAGTAGCTATAGGTGTTCCGTAGGTACAACCCACGGCTATTCATATTTGACCCTTTCAGGGTCCTTTATAACTCAACGAAAAACCCTGAAAGGGTTGAATTTGAGTAGCCATAGGTTGTACCTATGGCTCAAGCATAATCTCCAAAATCGCCCCAGCCGCCTTCGAAATAACCGTCCCAGGCCCAAAAACACCAACCACGCCCAAATCAAACAAAAACTGATAATCTTGCGGCGGAATCACCCCACCGACAACCACCATAATATCTTCCCTACCAATCGATTTCAACGCCTCCAAAGCCTTTGGAACAAGCGTTTTGTGACCAGCAGCCAAAGAAGAAATTCCTAAGATATGCACGTCATTTTCAGCCGCTTGACGAGCTGCTTCTTCGGGTGTTTGAAATAACGGTCCCATATCAACATCGAAACCAATATCTGCAAAACTTGTCGCTATCACTTTCGCACCTCGATCGTGTCCATCTTGCCCTAATTTTGCAATCATAATCCGAGGACGACGACCTTCTTTTTCGTAAAATTGATTAGATAAATCTTTCGCTTTTTGAAATATGGTATCGTTCATAATTGCTTTTGCATAAGCACCTTTTATCGTTTGTGTTGTCGCTTTGAAACGTCCAAAATGCGTTTCCATCGCATCCGAAATTTCGCCTAAAGTTGCTCGTAGTTTTGCGGCTTCTATGGCTAAGGCTAATAAATTATCGTCACTTTTTGCACCAGCTTCTATTGCTTTCAAAGCTACCTGAACAGCCGTTTCGTCCCGATTTGCTTTTATATTTTGTAATTTCTCAACCTGTGCTTTCCGAACTGCCGAATTATCCACTTCCAAAACGTCCAACGTTTCCTCTTCATCTTGATTAATAAACAAATTAACGCCAATTATTTTATCAATGCCACTATCAATTCGAGCTTGTTTTTTGGCAGCTGCTTCTTCAATTCTTAGCTTCGGCAAACCATTTTCGATTGCTTTTGCCATTCCGCCCAATTCGTCGATTTCCTCAATCAACGCCCAAGCTTTATCCGCAATTTCCTTCGTCAAATATTCTACATAATACGAACCAGCCCACGGATCTACAACTTTCGTAATACCAGTTTCCGTCTGTAAATATTTCTGTGTATCTCTCGCAATTTTTGCCGAAAAATCAGTTGGCAAAGCCATCGCTTCATCTAAAGAATTGGTGTGTAAGGATTGCGTTCCGCCAAGTGTTGCCGACATCCCTTCGATAGCGGTTCTTGCGATATTGTTAAATGGATCTTGTGCCGTCAAACTCCAGCCAGAAGTTTGCGAATGTGTCCGCAAAGCCAATGATTTTGGGTTCGTCGGATTGAATTGCTTCACGATTTTTGCCCACAACATTCTCGCTGCTCGCATCTTTGCAATTTCCATAAAATGATTCATACCAATTCCCCAAAAGAAAGACAAACGAGGTGCAAAATCGTCAATTTTTAAACCAGCTTTGATACCAGTTCGTAAATATTCTAAACCGTCCGCCAAGGTATAAGCCAACTCAATATCGGCAGACGCACCAGCTTCGTGCATGTGATAACCGCTGATACTAATCGAGTTAAAACGAGGAATATTTTTAGACGTATATTGAAAAATATCGCCAATCAACCGCATCGAATATTTCGGCGGATAGATATACGTATTCCGAACCATAAATTCCTTCAAAATATCGTTTTGTATCGTTCCGCTCAATTGCGATTGTGAAACGCCTTGTTCTTCTGCGGCAGCGATATAAAACGCCATAATCGGAATTACCGCACCGTTCATCGTCATTGAAACCGACATTTTATCCAAAGGAATTTGGTCAAACAAAGTTTTCATATCTTCTATCGTATCAATCGCAACGCCTGCCATTCCAACATCTCCAGTCACCCGAGGGTGATCGCTGTCATAACCTCGATGCGTTGCCAAATCAAACGCAACCGACAATCCTTTTTGTCCTTGTGCTAAATTCCGACGATAAAAAGCATTCGATTCTTCGGCAGTCGAAAAGCCAGCATATTGCCGAATTGTCCACGGACGAACTGCATACATCGAACTATAAGGACCCCGCAAATTCGGTGCAATTCCCGCCACAAAATCTAAATGTTCGTAACCTTCCATCACACTTTTATCATAAGCCGTTTGAATGTCGATGCCTTCGGGCGTTTGCCATTTGGTTTCGGCTTTCGGTATGGTTGATTGGCGTTTATATTTTATATTTTTGAAATTTGGTTTTTTCATTTTTTTATTAATCTTTTTGATACGAATTTTCACTAATTACACGAATTTTTTTAGGAAAAGTCAATTCTTATTTTCCTTTAAAATATGTTGAAGTCTGACTTTACCTCCTAATTTATCGGGCATAAATCAACAATTTTTCTTGATTAATAATCGGTTTAATATATTTTGAAACACCTTTTTCAGAAACTAAATCTACTTTTTTTCCTAATAATTCCTTCAAATCTATTTGCATTTGAATAAATTGTAAACCGATTTTTGAAAATAATCCAATTCTACCAATAAATCAACATCGCTACTTTCCCTTAACTTTCCCACTTACTTGCGAACCAAATAAATAGGCTTTTAAAACAGGTTTATTAATCAAATAAGTCTTAATTTTTTCAATATTATTTTCGCTTAAAGTCATGATTATTAATTTATTACAAATAGAAAATTTCAATCAAAAAAGTCCGATAAATCACCTCACGCACCACAATGCTCGCAAGCCAAAGTAACGCCATAAGTACATTTATTACAATTATCGCAATGCCATTCTCGCCAATCTCTACACGTTTTACAAACTTCACAATGCCACGTCGTACTATCTTGTGCGACATCATTCCAACAAATAGAAAAGTAATAATTTTCTCCACAGACCGAACAATCGTAACCATCAGCGGTCAAAAGTTTTTCTACTTCAACTTCTTCGCATTCGCAAGACAATAAAACTTTTGTCTGTAATCGTTCTTTCGATGCCTTTTTATAATATTGGATATTATCCAAAGCACAAATATTTAATTCATCTACTTTGACACCATTATAAGGATTCTGACAATCCTCACATTTACAGTTTTCAGAACAAGGGCGGCGATTTTTTTTACAGGCACAACGATTATTCAGACATTTTCCCTTGCATTTACACGTTTCTGCATTTTTCATAATTATTTTGTTGTTAATGATTTGCCCGATTTTACCAGTTATCATTTATCTTCAAAATCAATCAAATTAAACACACTTTCAAGGTGAAAACCGAGTTGATTTTGATAGACTTGAAAGTATATTTTTATTTTAATATTCATTTTATTTTTAATCTGCTGTCCGATTTCGCCTAAAAAAAACTGATTATTGTTCGATTTTTATAAAAAATATATTGATTTCCAATTTCCCTAAAAAAAATCCGTCAAATTCGTAGCCTATCCCGATTTTTTCTCAGGATTCCAATTAAATCCGATTCGTCCACTCCGTCCCCACATTTTCCACCGCTCTCACCCGTTTTCCATCTTCCACAAACAACTTCAAACCCAACAAAGCCGCCACTTCTCGTTCTTTCGCTTGTTGAGCCTTAACCTGTTTTGGCGAGTAATAATCTTTAACAAAATGCGTATCGAAATTACCGGATGTGAACGCCTCATGTTCGCAAACAAATTTGCCGAAAGGCAGCGTCGTTTGAATGCCTTCAATTTTATATTGCGAAATCGCTTCCTTCATCAACTGAATCGCTTCATCACGATTTTTACCGAAAGTGATGAGTTTTGCAATCATAGGATCGTAATAAATCGGAATTTCCATACCTTTTTCGTAGCTATCATCTAAGCGAATTCCTTCGCCTTCTGGACGGATGTAAGTCGTTAGTGTGCCTACGTTTGGCGTAAAATTATTCAAAGAATCTTCGGCATAAACCCGCAATTCTAAAGCGTGACCGTGAATGCTCAAATCTTCTTGCGTAAATGCCAACTTTTCCCCTCTTGCCACCAAAATTTGCTGCTCGACCAAATCCAAATTCGTGATAATTTCAGTAACAGGATGTTCGACTTGCAGGCGAGTATTCATTTCTAAAAAGTAAAAATTCAAATCCGCATCTAATAAAAATTCGACCGTTCCAGCACCGATATAATCACAAGCTTTCGCCACTTTTATCGCCGCTTCGCCCATCGCTTTTCTGATTTCGGGCGTCAAAACAGCAGACGGCGCTTCTTCCACCACCTTCTGATGACGACGCTGAATACTACATTCTCGCTCAAATAAATGCACGACATTTCCGTGCGTATCCGCCAAAACTTGAATTTCGATATGGCGAGGAGAAGTCACATATTTTTCCACGAAAACCGCCCCGTTACCGAACGCAGAAGTCGCTTCACTAATCGCACGAGCCATTTGTTCTGGCAATTCTTCCAAGTTTTCGACGACTCGCATTCCTTTTCCACCGCCACCAGCAGCCGCTTTTATTAACACTGGAAAACCAACTTGTACCGCAATTTTTTTAGCAATTTCAATATCTGTAACCGCTTCATCAATTCCTGGAACCATTGGAATACCATAACCTTTTACCGTTTCTTTTGCTTCCAATTTATCACCCATCACCCGAATTGCGTGTGGTTTTGGACCAATAAAAGTAATCCCAGCGTCTTCCGCCATTTGAGCAAAAACAGCATTTTCACTCAAAAAACCATAACCTGGGTGAATCGCGTCTGCCCCAGTTTGTTTCGCCGCATCCAGTACGTTTTCCATGACCAAATACGATTTTGAAGACGATGCTTCACCAATCAAAACGGCTTCGTCCGCAAATCTTACGTGCATCGCATTTCTGTCCGCTTCCGAATAAACCGCTACGGTTTTGATGCCCATTTTTCGAGCAGTACGCATCACTCTTATCGCAATCTCGCCACGGTTGGCTATTAGTATTTTTTTCATTTTTTTTGTTAGTGATTAATGATTAGTGATTGGTTGGTCACGCATTCACTAATCATTCTTTATTAATAAATCGACAACGATGTTGCTATGTTGTTTTTCTTTTTTTCCTTGTGGATGCACTGAAGTTATATATTTAATATTCTCTATATCTACAACTGAAGTCTTGTAATTTTTACCCCAATTAATAGTTTTATATTTAGGTAAACTACCTTGATTTAAATGCTTTAGAAATTCTTTTTCCCAGCCTGATGTAAAAAAAACAACATATTTAGGTGATAATATTTCTATTTCAGTTTCTAATATTTTTTTGCAGTAATCCAACTGCATCTTTTGTAATTTCTTTGGTGGGTTTTCTTTTATGTAACTCACTTTATAAAGATTACTCCAAGCAATTTTATCTAATTCATTATCACCATTAATAGCTTTTGAAATCTTTCTAATAACTCGCCAAAACGCTGATTTTCTAGTATTATATCTACTCTTTTTTCCTTCCAAATCAAGAATCCATTTAATTTGGTCTTCTCTATTGAAAATTTGGCTTTTGTGTTCTCCAAAAAGAATATCAATATCTGTCTCTGATGAAATCCAGCCATTAGTAGCTTTTCCAACAAACAAAATTCCTTTATTTTCTTCTAAAGGAAAGTTTTTCGACCATTGCATACAGAACGTGTAAATATCTCTATTTTTTACTTCGATACTTTGAAGCATTTCTTTATAGATGGGTTCTAACGCTTTTTCTAATCGTGTTTTCATAGATAAATTATTTTTGGTACTTGCTACGAAATCACTTCGCAACCTATTACTATAATTTGAAATATAACTTTCGTATCAAAATTGACAATACTCAACTATTCGAGATTTTACTTTTGCCTAAACGGTTTTCCTATAAAAAGTTGAATTGATAGAATTCTATTTTATGTTTACTTCGTAAACGTTTTTTGACAGGATTTACAGGATAAACAGGATTTTTTTATGGCAAAGCCATAAAAATTAGATTTTTGCAGAGCAAAAATCCTGTAAATCCTGTCAAAAAAGACATTTTGCGAAGCAAAATATTAAAAAATATGCTTGTCATTTTTTTATAGGAAAACCGTTCTTTTGCCTAATATCAAGTAACCATTAGTGTTTTTTTGTTAGTGATTTTTTGAGCCATAAAGACACAAAGAATATTTTTTTGTATCTTCGTAGTTCAAAAATATATTTTAATCAATACTTCCGGTATATTCTATATAAATATCAAAATGATTCGACTCAATTCGTTTCTGAAATGTAAATATTCGATTATTCTTGTCTGAAATATTCAAGTTTCCAGTATCATTAGACAAAAGAAGTGTGTTTATTGGCTGATTGATAAAATCAAATTTGTTCCGATAATAAAAAATATCACAGTCAAAATAACCCGTGTGTTCTTCAGGATTAACCGTCAAATTAGTTCCAACTTCCGTCATCTGCGGAATTTCGTCATTATTAAATGATATTGTTACATTCGTTATCCAAGTCGAATCATTCGGGTAGGCTTCGTGCCGATACGTTGCCGTTGCAGGAAATATTCCTATAAAATCTCCTAAATATGCCACATTTTGAACCATAAAAGAATCCATTTTTGAAACCGTATCGGCTTGCACTTTCCAATAATACATTTTATTCGGTTGTAAATTTTGCATTAGTGTAAATGTTGTATCTATAATCGTATCTCTAAAGACGGTATAATTTAGAAAGTTTCGATTCGATGAAATAGTCAATATAAACGGAATATTATTCAACGAAGCCGACCATTCAAAATCCATATTGCAATAATCAGTCGTTGCGTTCAACGGACTAAGTAAATCTAAAGTCAAAATAATGGCTGGCTTATTTAATTGGTAATTATCGTTATTACAAGCAATTACAAAAAGCGAAAAAAATAAAACAGCGAATAAATTTTTCATTTTCTTTAATTTTTTAAATTAATAACCAAATAAATTATAATTTATTTTATTAACGTTTTATTAAGGCGTTTTGTCGTTGTTTATAAACTTTTCACTCGGCTAAATTTATGTTTTTCATAATCGTAGAAGTTGTTAGGGGTCGGACGCTTCCGCCACCTAATTATCCTGAAAAATACTCCACGCTTTCGCCGCAATTTTCTCCGTCAATTCCTCCACAAAATAACTCCCTGCCGACGTATCAACGACTCTATCTAAATAGCTTTCTTGTTGTAATAAATGTTGAACATTCAAGGCAATTCTGCGAGAAAAAATCGTTCCGTTTTTATTTTTAAAAGTATCGGAAGGGTAGATGTACAAACGGTTTGCACCGCCAATTACTGCGGACATTGCTTGTGTCGTTGCCCTGATTTTGTTATAATTTTCATCATCCGTTTGAGCATTTTCTGTCAGATGAACTTCGATATTCGGAATGGTTTTGAGGTCGGCATTCCAAGCGGTTAAAACTTGCTGCCACAAGGTTTTTAAGGCACGAATTTTTGCAATGCTCATGAAATATTCGTCATTCAAACCAATTGCAAATTGTATCAATTGATGTGCCTGCCCCGCCTCGGTGGTTTCCGCAATATCAAAACCGTTATCGTTTAATAATTCTAAAATCGCATTTCCTTTCGTTACCGCTTCCGCTAAACTATTGGTAACGCTTAATTCTGAGGTGACATCAACCGTTAAGAATTTGCCTTTCGGCAATTGCGAAACGTAGCTTTTAAACGTTTTAACGGCATTAAAAAAGTCATTATTTTTAATATTAAAAGAACAATTAACTTCATTTGGGTTTTGTTCTTTTTTATTAATAACAAAAATGAAATTTTCAATTAACGTTTTCCAATCATTCGCTTGAAAATGTGTGGACATCCATTCTAATTGAATATTCGCTAAAAGTATGGTTAATTCATTTTGATTTGGATTTTCGTCCAAAACAAAATAAAGTGCATTTGCACCTTTGGAAAGTGCATCCAAAGCCTGTTGATTTGCAGCCGCATAATTTCCGTCTTGCACTACAATCCGTTCGCCAATTTCCCAACTATTATCCGCTCGATTTTCTGTAATTGGAGTCGCATTTAACGCATCTTCGCTATGATAAAACGGCGTCATTTCAATTCCTTCGACTTGCCAATTTAGACTTCCTAACGGTTTGCCTTTCAGGTCTTTGGTGACTTGAGCGAGCCATTCGGTTTTGGTAACACCTTTGAATTCTTTAAACATTTCGGTATTCAGTATTCGGTATTCGGTATTCGACAGTCGCAAAAGATGACCGCTAAATATCGAATAACGGGTTGATTATAATTTTCTTATTCGTGATTTGGTAAACACGTTATTGCACGTCTGTCGGATACCGAATATCCAATCACAAATACCGAGTACCGAACCACAAAACCTTACTCCATTTCAATCAAAATCTGCCCCTTATCCACCGCTTGCGTTTTTATTACTTCGATAGATTTCACCACGCCGTCACCCTCTGATTTCAAGACATTTTCCATTTTCATCGCTTCCAAAATCAATAAAGGCGTACCTTTTTCGATGGTTTGACCTGGTTTAATCATAATGTCTAAAACCAGTCCTGGCATCGGAGCTTTGATGTTAGAAATTTTGTGGGCAACGATGGCAGAAAGTCCCATTTTTTTGACTAATATATCGTATTCGTCCTCGATGTTTAGCGTGTATTTGCTGCCGTTTACCTCAATGGTAAGCGTTCTATTTTCGTAGTTTGTTTCGAGAACTTTGCAGTGATAACTTTGATTATCTTGCAAAACGTGAAAATCTTGTCTGCCAACTTGAAGCATATCAAGGTTGCCTACAATTTCTTTAGAAAGGTCAAAGGATTGACCATCGACGTGGATTTTATAATTCATTGTTACTTTGTTTGTTACTTTGCAAATATATAGAAATCTATATATATTATTCAATAGTTTTTATCTTATTTAAAAATGATTTTAAACACTTTTTAATTTAAACAGTTTTTTATATTGTGTCCTCTAATTTTGAACAAATTTGTCACTATTTAATACGAAATTAGTTGATTGTGACTATTTTTTATTCAAGATAAACTAATTTTGTTCAAATAGTTCACTTTTTGCGTTGTAAACTATTGATAATCAAATAGTTTTCTTTTTAAATAAAATTGCTAAAGCGTATAAAATAATTTACCTTTGGTGGCAGAAATAGTAAAAATTGAGTTTTAGATGACTTTTATTTGTTTGGATTAAGCTATTAAATAATTCAACATTTGTTACGATTGATTGGTGATTAGTGATTGGTTTCGACCGCACTTATGTAAAGTTAAAATCTACACACTTTCATCTTAAAATGCTTTTAAACCGAAAAATTTTATTAAAAATAGTAATTATTTAGGTAAAAAGATTTTTAGGCATTATGGTATAAAGTTAGCCGACGAAATGATGATATTTTTATTTATAAAAAAATAAAAATCGTTAAAACGGTAAAATCTTAAAACCTTGTTCCTCAAAATCTTAAAACCTTTTTTACAAAAATTATATCAATATGAAAATATTAGTTTGCGTTACGCCGACACCCGAGACGACAGCCAAAATTGCTTTTAAAGATAACAATACGGCTTACGATACAAATGGCGTAAACTACATCATGAATCCTTATGATGAGTGGTATGCCTTAGTGAAAGGTGTGGAATTGAAAGAGCAATTCGAGGGTAGTAAAGTGACGATTATCAATGTTGGAACGGCTGAAAACGATTCTGTTTTGAGAAAAGGATTGGCAATCGGAGCGGATCAAGCGTTGCGAATAGACGCTGAACCAGAAAGTGCGTACTTCGTTGCGGCTCAAATTGCGAAATACGCAAAAGGCTTTGATGTGGTGCTTTTGGGGAAAGAAACGATTGATTATAATGGTGGTGAAGTTGGCGGAATGTTAGCGGAACTATTGGATTTACCGTTTATTTCTTTTGCAACGGATATGCAGTTTGAAGGTTCTCTTGCGACAGTTTCGAGAGAAATCGAGGGCGGAAGCGAGATTTTAGAAGTGCAAACGCCTTTCGTAGTCAGTGCGGCAAAAGGTATGGCGGAACAACGGATTCCGAATATGCGTGGGATTATGATGGCGAAGAAAAAGCCATTGGTCGCTCGTCCTGCTGCCGAAATGAAAAGTCCGCTCACGGTGATTTCATTCATATTGCCTCCTGATAAGGGTGCGGTAAAATTGGTTGATCCTGAAAATATGGATGAATTGGTAAGATTGCTACACGAAGAAGCGAAAGCGATTTAAAATGTAGTTTTAGTAGTTGACCGTTTTGATGTATTTTAGTTTCAGTAGTTTTCATGTCTGAACTACTCAAAGCTAAATAATTACTCAAACTAAAATTTCAAACTAAAATTTCAAAAATAAATTTATAAATTATGAATTGTTGGTTTTAATCGTCGAGTTCTCGGGACAAGATAATTCATAGTTAATAATTAAAAATTAAAAAAAATGGTTTTAATTTTTGCAGAAAGTCATAATAATTTACATAAAAAGTCCACGTTTGAAGCGGTTTATTACGGTCGCAAAGTGGCGGAATTGTTAGGAACTGAAGCGGTGGCTTTGGTGATTGGCGAGGCGAAAAACAGTGCAGATTTAGGTTTGTACGGTGCGTCAAAAGTATTGACGATTGAAGGTATTTCGCATTTTGATAGTCAAGTTTATGGGTCAGTTATTACGCAAGTTGCGGAAAAGATTGGTGCAAGCACGATTATCGTGAATCATAGCTCAACAGGAAGATCGTTGATTGGTGGTTTGTCTATTCGCTTTAAAGCGGGTTCTGTTTCGGCTGTGAATGCCTTGCCGACGGTCGAAGGGAGTTTTAAAGTAACGAAAAATGTATTTTCGGGAAAAGCTGGGGCAACTTACGAAATCAAAACGCCTCGTAGAGTGCTTTCTTTATCGGGTAACTCGTTGCAACCAGAAGTCATCGGTACAGTAGTTACGCCAGAAGCGATGACGGTAACGATTCCACAAAGTCGCATTAAAGTTATCAAAGAAGATACGATTCAAGGAACGATTCCTTTGCCGGAAGCGGAATTGGTGGTTTCGGCAGGTCGTGGCATGAAAGGCCCTGAAAATTGGGGCATTATCGAAGAAATGGCGGATATTTTGGGGGCAACCACAGCTTGTTCTCGTCCAGTTGCCGATATCCACTGGCGACCTCATCATGAGCATGTTGGTCAAACAGGTGTTGCAATTAAACCAAATTTATACATCGCCATCGGTATTTCGGGTGCAATTCAGCATTTGGCTGGAGTGAATCAATCAAAAGTTATCGTCGTCATTAATAAAGATCCAGAAGCACCGTTCTTCAAAGCAGCCGATTACGGTGTGATTGGTGATTTATTTGATGTCGTTCCGAGATTGAACGAGGCATTGAAGAAGTTCAAAGCGAGTTAGATTTAGGTGACAGTTTTCCTAAAAAAGCCCGACAAATCTTGGATTTGTTGGGCTTTTTATATTTTTTATTTTATTTTTAATAAAAATATTAAACCCAAAATTATTTCAAATAAACCGTTTGAACTGCTCTTGCGTTAAATGAATTAGATGCTTTGCTCATTAGTTGAGGAAGGTCAAAACCGAAAGGCTGCAAGTAGGCGTGTGAAGAATATTCCGCTTCTGTAGAAGTCCAATAATAAGCGCCGACCTCACTTTCCAGCGGAATACCGCCAGCTTTACGAATTAATTCATTGATAGTTTCTCGATTATCTCGCAATATTTTCATTTCTGCTAAAGTCGGCATTCGCCATCCTTTGACCATCGTAGAAACGTCGATACTGAAAAAAGATTCGCATCGCATTTTCGCATCTGCCCAATCAACATATTGAGCTGCATCGTTTTTCCCACAAATAAGCAAAGAGTCGCCATTTTCAGCAATAGAAAAGACAATACCGCCTTTGACCATATCGCCTATCGCATAATCTTGTGCCGCAAGAAAGAACGGGACGCATAAAAATAAATTGATAAATAG